>Ga0196977_1000639_pt1 | contig 17057 bp, 13 predicted proteins | sample S3v_1013CmetaG_FD_148634 | JGI IMG/M metagenome (GOLD analysis project Ga0196977, IMG submission 148634) | Soil microbial communities from Anza Borrego desert, Southern California, United States - S3+v_10-13C | ecosystem: Environmental > Terrestrial > Soil > Desert | place: USA: California...
GTCAGGTTGCCGCTGCTGGTAGCCGCCACGAGGAAACCCTGGTTGGGAGCGATGACGCCGCCGTTCGGGCTGGTCTGGTAAGCACCGGTCTCATCGAGAACGAGGAAGTTGGAGTTGACGATGTTGCCGGAAGCGGTACGCACCGTGCTGAAGGTGACCGGGCAGGCGTAAGGATTGCCGACCAGGTTATAACCTCCGCCCGAGCCGCCCGCAGTGATGGCGCGCGTGCGGTTGCCGAAGTGCGGCAGGCCGCGGGTGTCGTAGATCAGCGGCGCCTGCAGCAGGTTGAGATCGTCTCCCATCCAGACCATGAAACCCTGGCCCGTGCCGAGCGCGGTAGCGGTGCTGGTGACGTTGGAATAAGTGTTGGTCACTTCGTTGTACGTTCTGACCGAGAAGAAAGTCGGGCAGCAGGCCGTGCCGTCGTTTCCGCCTACGCCGCTCATGTAGAAGCGCGTGTCCTGGTCCCAGTCGTTGATCGTGCTGCCGCTGATCGGCGAGGAGAGGTATTGCCAGTAAGCGGTGGCCGGGCCGTTGATGTACGACTGGATGATCCAGCCGGTGCCCGCCATGCTGCCGAAGCAAAGGCCGAGGCGGCCGTACGTGGTGGGGCCGGTGGCGGCTACCGTCACCGTTCCGGTTCCTGAAGTCTGCACAGTGCCGGCGTTGATCGTCAGCAGGTTGATCAGCGTATAGTTGCCGGTGAAGTCGACGGTGGCGGCGTTATTGCCCTTGATGAAATTGTAGAGCGTGGCCGAGCCGCTGAAGGTCTGCGTGCCTGCTGTGCCGTTGGTGATCACGGTACCTTGCCGGGCCTGAAAGGTGGCGGTATTCGAAAAGTTGCCGGCCAGCGTGATGTTGTGGTTACCCGTCCCGCCCGTATGGTTGACGTCCCAGGTACCCGCGCTGTTGGTGAAGTTGCCGGTCAGGATCAGGGTGCCGGTGTAGCCGGCACTCGGACTTCCCTGGAAGACCGTACCCGAGCCGGTGTGCGTGATATGTGCGAAACGTTCACTTGAGGAGAACCTCGCAATGCTTTGATTTCCAGTGCCGGATAGGATAAGCGTACCTTGGTTGGTGTGGTTTTGGTTGCCGGTGTTCGTCCAGTTGCCCCTCAGGTCGATGCTGAAGTTGTTCCAGTTCAGGAACATGCCTGCGCCGAAGGTGATGTTGCCGTTCACCGTGATCGTGCCGAGCAAGGTGCGCTGGTAGGCCGGGCCGGTGGAGCCGGTGAGCACCAGGTGATGGTAGGTGGTGGCGGGGATCTGGTTCCAGTTGTTCGTCTGGAAGGTGACCGTGTTCGGGTTGCCGGTGGCGAGCAGGGTGCCGCCGCCGCTGATGTTCCGGTCCAGGGTGAGCACGCCGCCCGCGCCATTGATGAAGGTGCCGCCGGTGCTGATATTGAAGATGCTCTGGCAGTCGACCGTGCCCAGGTTGGTGACGGTCACGCCGGGGAATACGCTGACGGCGTTGATCGAGATAGCGGGGGTGCCGATGAAGCTGCCGGCAGCGATCGTGATGTTGCCGCCCTGGAAATAAATATCAATGTTGCCGCCCGAGCCCCCGGGAATGGCGGAAGGGCTGCTGAACGTTCCTGATGAGCTCATGAAAATGCGCCCGCTGAACTGTACGATGCCGTTATTCGTGATGCTGCCGAACACGTTGACGAAAAAACCGTTCAGGTTCAGGGTAGCGCCGTTGTTGATCGCCAGCGTGCGCATCGTCCCATTGGTGTTCATGCTCGTTGACGTTGCATTGGGCAGCGTCACGTCGTCGTCGCTGTCGGGGATATTGTCGGAATCCGCGCCCACGACGCTCCAGGTTGCCGGGTTGTTCCAGGCGCCGCCGTTGGATGTGAAGGTGGCCGCGTTGCTGCCGAGCGCGATGAAAAGGGGGATCGCTGCGAGGGATCGCGTAATTTTACCCATGATGGTTTCAATTAAATAGTTGAAGCAAAGATATGATTTTCCGGGTGTAAGGCCGAACTATATACGAGCCGGGGAACAAAAGAGTTTTAAAGGTTTTCAACCGCTGCGCCCCGTCAACGTTGAAATAATTCCGTAACTTAGCGGCTCCTTCACAGGACAGTATGAAACCCAATCGGGAAGTCAAAACCAACTCAATAAGCCTCAGTGATTTAGACCGCATCTGGACGATCGTCCGGAAGAACTGGTGGATTCTGCTGATCTTTCTGGTTTTGGCCTATGTGGCTGCGCGGGTATACACGTACAAGCAGCCGATCGTTTATTCCAGCGGGCTGCAGATGCTGCTCAAATCCAATGACCAGCTCAATACGGGCAGCCTGATCTCCGACAATTACGGCGGGTTTTACGGGGGCGGCTACAAGACCTACATCGACAATTCGAACGAGATGCGCGTGCTGCGCTCGTACGACCTGATCGCCAAGGCCATCGATCGCCTGGACTTCGACGTTTCTTATTCCATCGTGGGCCGCATCCGTACGCAGGAAGTGTACAGCGGCGTCCCTTTCGAGTTTCGCCACTCCTTCATCAACTCCGCATTGTACGAGGTGCCGATCAAGTTCCGCATCCTGAACTACGACGAGTACGAGCTGCGTTATCCCAGGCCCGGCGGCACGGAGGAAACCGCGCTGAAAGGGCGCTTCGGGAAAGAGCTGGTGGACGTGGACATGAAAGTGACGGTGAACCGCGCACCGAATTTCGCCAAAGGCACGGAAGAAGGCCTGAAGAAGATCGAATACCTCGTGCAGGTGCACCAGCGCAACCTGATCGTTTCCAAATACCAGGGCGGTCTGCAAGTGGTAAACCCCGAGTACACCAACATTCTCCAGTTGTCCATCAACGACGAGATCGCCGAGCGCGCGGCCCGCTTCCTCGACACGCTAGCCCAGGTCTACATCGAGAACTCCCTGCTTTCGCGCATCGAGGTGAACAAGAATACGCTGTTCTTCATCGAGAAGCAGATGGAGGAAGTGACGGACATCCTCAACAACATCGAGGATACGATGCAGCATTACAAAGAGGAAAAAGCGATCCTGGAGCTGAACAAGGAAGGCGAAAAATATTTCCAGCAGCTGACGGATTTCGAAAACAAGCGCAATACGCTGCTGCTGGAGATCGAGTCGATGGCGGACCTGGAGCGCTACATCATCGAGAATAAAGATCCCGAATTCCTCCCGCCTTCCATTTACGTGATCTCCGGCGACGGCTTCCTGCAGCGCACGACCAGCGAGCTGTACAACATGCAGATCAACCTGAACGAGGCGAGGGTGTCGGCGACGAAAGACAACTTCGCCATCCGCCAGTACGAGCAGAAGATCGGGTCGCTGAAAAAGAACCTGCTGACCTACATCGGCAACCGCCGCACGGCCACCCACGAGCAGATCAAGGACGTCGGCGTGAAGATCGACGAGTACATCGGCCGCATCAAGGAGCTTCCGCTCAAGCAGCGCGGCCTGCTGAACATCCAGCGCAAGCAGAAGGTGAACGAGGACATGTACATCTTCCTGCTCCAGAAAAAAGCGAATACGGTCATCGCCCGCGCCGGCATCATCCCCGAAACGCGCGTGATCGAGGCCGCCCGCCCGCTGAGCATCGTCAGTCCCGACGAGAAGAAGATCCTCTACACCTTCATCGGCATCGGCGGCGTGATCGCTGCGCTGATCATCGCGGTGCGCGTGCTGTTCTTCCAGCGCATCGAAAGCTACGAGCAGCTGAAAGCCGTCACGCACCTGCCCATCGTAGGCGAGGTGATCTATTCGCCCACGGTGGCCGACCTGATCATCGCCGTGGAGAACGAGCCGAAGTCGCCGCTGACCGAATCGTTCCGCACGATCCGCACCAACCTGCAGTACATGGCCGCGAAGCCGGGCGGGCAGGTGGTGGTCATCACCTCCAACGGTCCCGGCGAAGGCAAAACTTTCTGCTCGATCAACCTGGCCGCCATTCTCGCCAAAGCGGGCAAGCGCGTCATCCTGCTCGAGCTCGACCTGCACAAGCCCCGCGTGCAGAAAGGCCTGGGCCTGGAAGCCGACATCGGCATCAGCACCATCGTCATCGGGAAAACCAGCATCCCCGAATCCGTCAAGCCCACGCAGGTGGAGAACCTCGACGTCATCCTGTCCGGCCCGCTGCCGCCGAACCCTTCGGAGATGATGCTCACGCAGGCCATGTCCGACATCATCGAGTACGGCCGCCAGCACTACGAATACGTCATCATCGACACCCCGCCGGTAGGGCTCATCTCCGACGCGATCGTGCTGATGAAATCGGCCGATATCAACCTCTTCGTGCTGAACACGCGTTTCGCCTACCGCGACGCGATCAACAACGCGCACGAGATCGTGTCGATGAACGAGTACAAGAACTTCGGCTTCATCCTCAACGGCGTCAAGCGCAAGCGTTCCAAGTACTACTACAACCGTTACGGCTACGGCTACGGTTACGGCTCGCGCTACGGCAGCGGCTACGGCGGAACGTACGGGGGCTACGGCAGCTACGGCGGTTACGGCTCCGGAAAGAAGAAAAAGTAAATGAGCAAAGAGAGCCATCCGGGAAAAGAGCGCTGGGATTTGGTCATCGGGTCCGACTCTTCCTTTTTCAGCTCGCAGCTGGCCCTGCTCTGGCGGTACCGCGATCTCATCCTTCTTCTCGTCAAGCGTGATTTCACCGCGCAATACAAGCAAAGCATTCTCGGCCCGCTGTGGCACGTGCTGCAGCCGATCGTGCAGACGATCATCTACGCCACGCTGTTCGGCTTCCTGCTTAACGTGAGCACGGAAGGCGTGCCCCGCGGCATGTTCTTTCTCTCCGGCTTCGTGCTTTGGAATTTTTTCGCACCCAGCTTCACGAGCATCTCGAACACCTTCGTCAGCAACGCATCCATCTTCGGCAAAGTGTATTTCCCGCGCATGACCGCGCCCATCGCCGTGCTGTTCTCCAACCTGATCAAGTTCTGCATTCACTTCGCGATCTTTCTCGTGGTGATGCTCATCTACATGGGAACAGGCAAGGACGTGCACCCGACCTGGTACGCGCTGCTGACGCCGGTCTACCTGTTCATCCTGGCGCTCATGGCCCTGGGCCTGGGCCTGATCATCTCCTCGCTGACGACGAAGTACCGCGACGTATCGCATTTCCTGCCGTATTTCGTGCAGATGCTCATGTTCTTCACGCCGGTGCTTTACCCGCCTGCGCAGTGGAAGCAGTACGAATGGATCCTGCGCCTCAGCCCGCTGACGCCGGTGATCGAAGCGTTCCGCTATTCCTGGATCGGCTCGGGCGGGCAGGTGAGCGGGGAGGGTTTATTGTACAGCACTGTTTTCGCGATCATCGTTTTCTTCTGCGGCGCCTGGCTGTTCGCGCGCATGGAACGCAGCTTTATGGATACTGTTTAAACGGGCATGAACGATACCGTCATCCGCATCGAGCACCTGAGCAAGCGTTACCGCCTGGGCGTCATCACGGCCTCCTCGCTGGGCGACGACCTGCGGCAGCTGGTTCGCCGCATGCGCGGCGGGAAAACGGCGTTTCCTGCGGGCGAAGACAAGAACGAGCTCTGGGCCTTGCGCGACGTGAGCTTCGATGTGCAAAAGGGCGAGGTGCTGGGCATCGTGGGCAAGAACGGCGCGGGCAAATCGACCCTGCTTAAAATCCTTTCGCGCGTGACGGCGCCCAGCTCGGGCACGATCAGCATCAGGGGGCGCGTGGCCAGCCTGCTGGAAGTGGGAACCGGCTTTCACCCGGAGCTGACGGGGCGCGAGAACGTTTTCCTCAACGGCGCGATCCTCGGCATGACGCGCGCGGAGATCCGCCGGCAGTTCGACGAGATCGTGGATTTCGCGGGCGTGGAAAAATTCATCGATACGCCTGTGAAGCGTTACTCCTCGGGCATGTACGTGCGCCTGGCCTTCGCGGTGGCCGCGCACCTGGAGCCGGAGATCCTCATTGTGGACGAGGTGCTCGCCGTAGGCGATGCCGACTTCCAGAAAAAATGCCTCGGCAAAATGAAAAGCGCCAGCACCGCCGAAGGACGCACCGTGCTCTTCGTCAGCCACAACATGCCCGCCGTCAAATCGCTGTGCACGAAAGCCGTGATGCTGAAGAACGGCGCGCTGGAGCTGCACGGCAGCGTGCACGAGGTGGTGAACCGCTACTTCGCCAAGGAGGCCGGCATGAAAGGCATCGTCGAAGACGCCTACCGTACGGCCAACAGCGGCGAAGCGAAATACCTGCGCATCGAGTTGCTCGGCGCGGACGACAAGACCATCGATGAAGTGTATTACGGCGCGCCGATGCGCATCCGCCTGCATTTCGAAGCGGCCGCGGAATTGAAGGGCCTGCTGTTCGACGTGAAAGCCTGCACTTCCGACGGCATGGTGATCACGCATACGTACAATACGGTGGATGATCGCGCGGCCTGGACCTTTTCGCCGGGCGGGCACGTGTGCGAGGTGACGATGGACAATCACCTGCAGCCGGGAAAATATTCGCTGACGGTGGGCATGCATCATCTCAATTTCAACACCATCGATTACGTCGAGAATATTTATGATTTTACTATTTTAGACATCGCCAAACCGGAAGAAAAAGACAAGCCCTACACCTTCTTCCACGGCTTCGTGAAAGCCGGTTCGCGCTGGGCCCGGCTCAGCTAAAACGCATCAACAAACAACCGTAAAAACACTATGGAACTCAAAGGAAAAAAAGTGCTGGTGATCGGCGGCGCAGGCTTTATCGGCGGATTCGTCGTGGCCGAGCTGCTGAAAGAGGGAGCGGGACAGGTCGTGGTGTACGACAATTTCGCGCGCGGAAAAATGGAAAATCTCACCGAGAGCCTCAAGGATCCCCGCTGCACGATCCATCCCACCGGCGGCGACATCCGCGACACGGATATCCTGGACGACGCGATGAAAGGCATGGACTACGTGTTCCACCTTTCGGCGATGTGGCTGCTGCACTGCAAGGATTACCCGCGCACGGCCTTCGACGTGAACATCCAGGGCACCTTCAACGTGCTGGAGGCTTGCGTGAAGAACAACATCAAGAAGCTGATCTATTCTTCCTCCGCCTCGGTGTACGGCGACGCCGTGCAGGTGCCGATGACGGAAGAGCACCCGTTCAACAACAAGAACTTCTACGGCGCCACCAAGATCGCCGGCGAGGCGATGTGCACGGCGTTCAACGACCGCTACGGCCTCAGCGTGATCGGCCTGCGCTACATGAACGTGTACGGCCCCGGACAGGATCAGCATGCCGTGTACAGCGGCGTGGTGCCCATCATGCTCAACAAGATCGACGCGAACGAATCGCCCACGATCAACGGCGACGGCTCGCAGGCGTATGACTTCATCTACGTGGAAGACGTGGCCCGCTGCAACGTGGCCGCGCTGAAAAGCGATACGGCCTTCGGCTACTACAACGTAGGCACCGGCGTGCAAACCACCATCCGCCAGCTCTGCGACACCATCCTGCGCCTGAAAAAATCCGATCTCAAGGTCACGTACAAGCCCTACAGCGCCGACGACGCGCGCGCGCTGGTGAAGAACCGCATCGGCTCCACGGAAAAAGCGGAGCGGGAGATCGGTTTCAAATACAACTACAACCTGGAGCAGGGCCTGCAGCGCCTCATCGACTGGCGCGAGCGCACGATGGCCAACATTCCCGTGACCGCGTGAACGGCATGACGAAACGCATCATCCAGATCTCGCAGCCCTGCCTCGGTGAAGAAGAGTGGCAGGCTGTGCGCGAGCCTTTGTTCAGCGGCTGGGTCACGCAGGGCCCGAAAGTGAAAGCGTTCGAGCAGGAATTCGCTGCACGCCACGGCGTGCAGCATGCGCTCGCGGTTTCCAACTGCACCACCGCACTGCACCTGGCCCTGCTCGCTGCAGGCGTGGGTCCCGGCGACGAGGTGCTGGTGCCGGCGTTCACCTGGGTGGCCACGGCGAATGCCGTTCTTTATTGCGGCGGCACGCCCGTGTTCGTCGACGTGGATCCCGTGACCTTCAACATCGACGCGTCGAAGATCAAGGATAAATTGAGCGCGCGCACGAAGGCGATCATTCCCGTGCATTTGTTCGGTCTCTGCGCCGACATGGATGCGGTGAAGAATGCCTTGCCGAAACACGTGAAGATCGTGGAGGACGGCGCCTGCGCCGCCGGCGCAGGGTACAAAGGCGTTCCCGCCGGCGCGCTCGGCGATCTCGGCTGCTTCTCTTTTCACCCGCGCAAATCCGTGACCACGGGCGAAGGCGGCATGATCACCACGAACGATGAAGCCCTCGCGCAGCACGTCGATGTGCTGCGCAACCACGGCGCTTCCGTTTCCGAAGAGCAAAGGCACAAAGGTCCGCGCCCGTACATTCTCCCCGAGTTCGAGGTGATGGGCTTCAACTACCGCATGACCGATATCCAGGGCGCGGTGGGCCTGGTGCAGATCAAAAAGCTGGATCAGTACATCGACGAGCGGCAGCAGTGGGCGGCGTGGTACAACGAACGTTTCGCGAACATTCCCTGGATCCGCACGCCGCGCTACGGCAGCGAGTACAAGCACGGCTGGCAATCGTACGTGCTGTTCATCGACGAAGAAAAAGCGCCGCTGAAGCGCAACGATATCATGGAGCAGCTGCAGCAGAAAGGCATCAGCACGCGTCCCGGCACGCACGCGGTGCACATGCTGAAATTTTACGCGGACAAATACAACCTGAAGCCTTCGGATTTCCCCGGCGCCGAAGCGGCGAATAACCATTCGATGTCGATCCCGCTGCACAACCGCATGAGCGAGGACGATTACGCCTACGTGGCGGAAGCCATTCATTCTCTTTCCTGATGACGACATTTTCTCCCGAGCGCCTTTTTTCCGGCAATGTGCAACGCGAAGGCAACCTCATCCTGCTGGCCAAGAAAACGGGGCACGTGAACCAGGAGCAGACCACGGGCGTGTTCGACGACAAATGGGAGAACGTGGGCGACGAAGCGGCGAAGCAGGAAGCGTACGCGTTCCAGCGCGAATGGTATTTGCAGCTTTACGGTTTCGGCACGGAAGCCGGTCTGAAAGAATTCCTGAAAACAAAGAACACGATCCTCGACGCGGGCTGCGGCCTGGGCTACAAGGCGGGCTGGTTCGCGTCGCTGGCCCCGCATGCCACGGTGATCGGCATGGATCTCAGCGATTCGGTGAAAGGCGCTGCGAAGCAGTACGCGCACCTGCCGAATCTTTTTTTCGCGCAGGGCGACATCGCGGCGACCGGCCTCGCGGCAGGTTGCATGGACTATGTGAGCTGCGACCAGGTGATCATGCACACCGAAGCGCCGGAGAAAACCTTCGCGCATCTTTCTTCTTTGCTCGCTCCCGGGGGAGAATTCGCCTGCTACGTGTACGCGAAAAAAGCTTTGCCGCGCGAGCTGGTAGACGATTACTTCCGCAGGGAAGTGCACGGCTTCACGAACGCGCAGCTCTGGGAAATGTCGGAGCAGCTGACGGAGCTGGGAAAACGGCTGAGCGAATTGAACGTGAAATTCACTTCGCCCGACATCCCGCTGCTCGGCATCAAGGGCGGGGAGTACGACGTGCAGCGCTTCCTGTACTGGAATTTTTTGAAATGCTTCTGGAACCCGCGCTTCTCGCAGGAGATCAACGTCTCCACGAACTTCGACTGGTATTCACCGAGCAATGCGAAGCGTTTTTCCGAGGAGGAATTCCTCGGCATGATCAATGAGAACAAGCTGAAAACCGTTTTCTTCCACAAGGAGGAAGCCTGCTATTCGGGCCGCTTCGCGCGCTGAGCGCATTGTGCGGAAACATGATTCGTATATTCGTAAAAATTTCCAGTTCGCTTTATGTGCGGCATTACCGGCATCTTTAACCTCGGCGGCGCGCCCGCTTCACCCAACACGGCCAAGGCCATGACGCGCCAGCTGGCGCACCGCGGTCCCGACGGCGAAGGCCTGTACGTGGAAGACAACATCGCGCTGGGCCACCGCCGCCTGGCCATCCTCGACGTATCGGAAAAAGGCGCGCAGCCCATGCAGTCGCGCAACGGCGAGTGGGTGGTGGTGTTCAACGGCTGCATCTACAATTACCTCGAGCTGAAAGCGGAGCTGAGGGCCATGGGCCATTCTTTCGTCTCCACCACCGACACGGAGATCATCACCGAAGGTTTTTCCGCGTACGGCCCCGATTTCGTGCAGCGCTTCGACGGCATGTTCGCCATCGCCGCCTGGCACAAGCCCAGCCGCACGCTGTACCTCTGCCGCGACCGCTTCGGCGTGAAGCCGCTGTACTACTGGTTCAACGGGAAAAGCCTGCTCTTCGCTTCGGAGATCAAGGCCTTCATGGCGCACCCGGATTTCAGCGTGGAGATGAACACGGCGGCGCTGAACGAATACTTCACGTTCCAGAATTTATTCACGTACCAAACCTTGTTCAAAGGCGTGAACATGCTGCCGCCCGCGAACATTCTCAAGTTCAACTCGCACACCACCGCGGTGAAGCACAAGGCCTGGTGGGATTACGACTTCACGAAGTGCGACGAGAAGATGAGCTTCGAAGAAGCCACCTCCGAAACGCAGCGCCTGTTCACCGAAGCCGTCACGCGGCAGATGATCTCCGACGTGCCCGTGGGCAGCTACCTCTCGGGCGGCATGGATTCCGGCTCGATCACCGCCATCGCATCGCGGCACGTGCGGCGCATGACCACCTTCACCTGCGGCTTCGACATGAGCGAAGTGACGGGCGTGGAGATGAACTACGACGAGCGCCGCGACGCCGAGCTGATCGCGAACCATTTCAAGACGGAGCATTACGAGCAGGTGATCAACGCCGGCGACCTGCGCTGGTCGCTGCCGCGCGTGGTGTGGCACCTCGAGGACCTGCGCGTGGGCATGAGCTACCCGAACTATTACATCAGCCGCCTCGCCTCGAAATTCGTGAAGGTCTGCCTGCAGGGCACGGGCGGCGACGAGCTCTACGGCGGCTATCCCTGGCGCTACTACCGCGTATACCAGTCGCTCAACCAGCAATCGTTCTTCGACAATTACTACGGCTTCTGGCAGCGCCTGGTGCCCGACGATCACAAGTCGCGCCTCTTCCTGCCGCACGTGTACAAGGACATCGAGCTGAACGCGCCGCGCCGCATCTTCGAGCGCGTGTTCACCTTCAACGACCTGCTGCGCTACGACGCGCCGGAAGATCACATCAACAACAGCCTTTACTTCGAGATCAAAACATTCCTGCACGGGCTGCTCATCGTGGGCGACAAGCTGGCCATGGCCAACGGCCTCGAAGAGCGCTTCCCCTTCCTCGACAACGCGCTGGTGGATTTCGCGCAGAAAATTCCCGTGCGCCACAAGCTCGGCAACCTCGAAGCGATGAAGCGCGTGGACGAGAACCTCAGCGGCAGCCAGAAGCGGCAGCAGTACCGCGAGTTCGACGACGGGAAGAACGTATTGCGCAAAGCCATGCTCGGATTCCTGCCCGAATCCATCGTCAACCGCAAGAAGCAGGGCTTCTCCGCGCCCGACGAATCCTGGTACCGCGGGGAGAACGCGGCCTACGTGCGCGAATTGCTGCTGAACAAAAAAGCCGCGTACCGCGATTACATCGACCCGAAATACGTGGAGGACATCATCGACGAGCACATCAACAAGCGCGTCAATCACCGCCTGCTGCTCTGGTCGCTGATGAACTTCGAATGGTGGTGCCGCCTCTTCCTCGAACGCCAGACCTTCGAATGAGCTACGCCGTCAGAACCGCCGGACCCGAAGAAGGCGCGCGCCTCGACACCTTCCTGCGGCTTTCCGGCCACACGCTGCTTTACCAGTCATCCTCCTACATCGCGCTGCTCGAATCGTATTTCGGTTTGACGGCCACGCGTCTCGTCGCTGCTGATGCGCAGCATAATATCGCCGCGTATTTCCCGCTGTTCGTCAAATCCGCCGAGCACGGCGCGGTGATCAACTCGCTGCCGTATTACGGGAGCAACGGCGGCATCGTCGTTTCGCCGCAGCTGGACGCGGAGGAACGTGCGGAGGCGGCGAAGGCGGTGCATGACGAAGCGCTGCGCCTGAGCGCGGAGATTTCCGCGGCCGCGTTCACGATCATCTCCAACCCGCTCGACCCGGAAGGCGACGCCTGGCTGCGCGCCCATCACCCGCACCGCCTCGTCGACGAGCGCATCGGCCAGCTCACGCCGCTGCCGGAAAACACGCCCGGCTTCGAAGAAAAGCTGGTGGCATCCTTCGACGATCCGCGCCCGCGCAACATCCGCAAAGCGGTCAGGGAAGGCGTGACGATCCGCTTCAGCCATACGCAGGCCGATCTCGATTTCCTGTACGAGGTGCACCGCGAGAACATCACGGCCATCGGCGGCATCGCGAAGGAAAAACGTTTTTTCGATCTCATCCCGCAGCATTTCGGCGGGGACGGTTTCCGCGTGTACGTCGCGGAGCTGAACGGGCAGCCCATCGCGGCGCTGCTGCTGTTCTACTTCAACCGCACGGTGGAATACTTCACGCCGGCGGTGGTGGAGGCGTTCCGCGGCGCGCAGCCCAGCGCGCTGATCATTTACGAAGCGATGCTCGACGCGGTGCGCGCGGGCTACCGCTGGTGGAACTGGGGCGGCACCTGGCTCTCGCAGGGCGGCGTGTACGACTTCAAAAAAAAATGGGGCACGGAAGACCTGCGCTATTTTTATTACACGCAGCTCAGCGGGGAAACGCTTCTTTCGCTCTCGCGCGAGCAGCTGCTCAACGCTTACCCGAATTTTTTTGTCGTACCTTTCAGCGCGCTAAAATCCTGAATTCTACCATGCTGAAGACGAAGAAAGCCCTGCTGTTCGGAACGTCGGGACAGGCCGAAGTGATGGCTTACCTGCTGGCGCACGACAGCCCGTACGAAGTGAGCGCTTTCACCTGCTCGGTCGCATTCCGCGACAGGGACGAGATCTACGGCAAGCCCCTAGTGGATTTCGAGACGATCGAAAAACGATTCCCGGTTTCAGAATACGAGATGCACATCGCGGTCGGCTACAACGATGGCAATAAATTGCGCGCACGATTTTACCAGGAAGCGAAAGAGAAAGGCTACACGCTGCTGACCTACATCAGCACGCGCGCGACGAATTACGCGAAATCGATCGGCGACAACTGCTTCATTTTCGAAGACAATACCATCCAGCCCTTCGTGACGATCGGCAATAACGTGATCCTCTGGAGCGGCAACCACATCGGTCACCACTCGACGGTGGAAGACAACGTGTTCATCTCCTCGCACGTGGTCGTTTCCGGCCACTGCCGCATCGGCGCCAACTCCTTCATCGGCGTAAACTCTACGCTGCGCGACGGCATCACGATCGGGAAGGAGAACGTGCTGGGCGCGGGCTGCCTCATCGTGAAGGACACGCCGCCGGGCACGACCTGGATCGGCACGAAAGCCTCGGAATACGTCAAAAAGCCATGAGCATGGATCTGAGCAAGATCGAAAAGCTGTACACGGAGAACCTCGAGAAATTCGGGATCGATTCGCGCAGCGTGGGCTGGAACTCGCCGGAGTCGCAGGCTTTGCGCTTTCGCAAACTGCTGGAAGTGGTGGAGGAGCCTTCCGCGCCGTTCACGATCAACGAGCTGGGCTGCGGCTACGGCGAGCTGTTCAGGCATTGCATCGATCACCACTTCAACCTCACGCAATTCAACGGCTTCGACATCAGCCGCAAGATGCTCGACACCGCGAAGCAATACATCACCGATCCCCGCGCGCAATGGATCGAGGCGCCGGCGCTCGACCGCATGGCGGATTACTCGTTCACCTCCGGCATCTTCAACGTGAAGTTCGAAGAGCAGAAAGACCGCTGGGAAGATTACATGAAGGACACGCTGCGCAACCTTTTCGCGCATTCGAGCAAAGGTTTCGCCTTCAACGTGCTGAGCAAGTACGTGGACTGGGAAGAGCCGCATTTATTCTACGCCGACCCGCTGACGTATTTCGATTTCTGCAAGCGCGAGCTCTCGAAGAAGGTGAGCCTGCTGCACGATTACCCGTTGTACGAGTGGACGATCTACGTGAGGAAATAAAGCATCAATGACGAATTTTTACGAACCGGCGAATGACGAGTTCCGTACGCAGTTTCGTAATTCGTAGATTCGCCTTTGATTCGCAATTCGACGCAGTGATGCTCCGCTGGGAAAAAAAAGGACTCATCTTTCAACCCGACCGCAGCTCGTGGTGGCAGCACAGCCACGCCGCGCTGCCCACGCGCCTGCACCTGCACGACGATCTCTACCGCATCTACTTTACCAGCCGCGACGAGAAAAACCGCACGCACGTGGGCTGGTTCGAGATCGATCTGAACGCGCCGGAAAAAATTCTCCGTGTTTCGCCCGAGCCTGTTTTATCTCCCGGGCCCTTGGGTTTTTTCGACGATCACGGCGTGCAGGCCTGCAGCATCGTGCGCAGCGGGAAAAAATTATTTCTCTACTACCTCGGCTGGAATCCCGGCCTCACGCAACCGCTTTTTTACACGGCGATCGGTTTGGCGATCAGCGAAGACGAAGGGCTCACGTTCAAAAAATATTCCGGCGCTCCGGTCATGGAGCGCAGCGAATTCGATCCCTGGATGGTCTCCGGCGGCACGGCGATCCTCGAGCACGACGTGTGGCGTCTCTGGTACATTTCAGGAATGAAGTTCGAACTGGGCGAAAGCGGCGCGAAATCTTTTTACGACATCAAATACGCGGAGTCCGGCGACGGCGTGCACTGGAAGCGGGAAGGGCGAAGCTGTTTCCCGCTGCAGCCGGGTGAGACGAACATCTCGCGCATCTCGCTCATCAAGAAAGGCGATCGCTACTTCGCCTGGTACCCCGTGAAAAAAGACGGCAAAGGCTACCGCATCGGCTTCGCGATCTCGAAAGACGGCTTGACCTGGGATCGCCGCGACGGGGAAGCGGGCATCGACGTGTCGCCTGCGGGCTGGGATTCGGAGGCGCTGGACAAGGTGGAGGTGATCGCGCACAAAGGAAAACTGTTCATGCTGTACAACGGCAACCGTTTCGGCTACGACGGCATCGGGCTGGCCATTGCGGAGGATAACTTATGAAAGGCGAAGACCTCATCGTCACGCTCGACGTGGACTGGGCGCCGGATTTCGTGATCGATCACGTGGCGGGGCTGCTGCGCGCGCACGGCGTGAAAGCCACCTGGTTCATCACGCACGACAGTCCCGCCGTGCGCGCGCTGCAGCAGGATGCGAATTTCGAGCTGGGCCTTCATCCGAATTATTTGCCGGGCTCCTCGCAGGGCGCGACGACGGAAGAGGTGCTGAAATTCTTGTTCGCCATCGCGCCCGGAGCCGTGAGCGTGCGCTCGCATGCCGTGGTGCAGTCGGGGCCGCTGCTGAACCATTACGTGAAGCACACGCCCCTGCGCATCGACTCCACGATCTTTCTCTCCGAAATGCCGCACATCCGTCCCGTGAAGCACCTGCTGCCCGACGGTTTTCTCTGGCGCGTGCCTTTTTTCTGGGCCGACGATTTCGAGCTGTGCAAGCAGCCGCCGCAATGGAATTTTGAATCGTATCCCGCCGTGCCGGGCCTGAAGGTGATGATGTTCCACCCGATCCACATTTTCCTGAACTCGCCCGATCTCGCTTTCTACGCGGACTTCAAGCGCCGCTGCCCGAACGTGAATGCGCTCGGCGCGCAGGAGGCGGCGGGCTTCGCCTGCACGGACCGCAAGGGCGCGGGTAACTTTTTCTTAGATTTGATGAAGCATCTGTCCGGGAAGCGCAGCCTGCTGCTGCGCGAGACGGCGGACCTCTGAACCGACACCGTGATCACACCAGCGCACATCGAGCAATACAAGCAGGAAGGTTATTGCCTGCTGAAGAATTACCTCGACAAAAACTATTTGTCCGACATCCTCGGCGAAGCCCGCTCCATCTTCGACGTGCAGCTGCGGCGCAACGGCCTCTCGCCGGGACCCGGCGCGGATCTCGAAGCTTTCGAGAAAGCTTTGTACGAGCTGTTCAAAAAAGATTACCAGGGTTTTCTCGGCAGCGCGAAGCTCGTGCAGCACACGCTGAGCATGCATCGCCTGGCCGTGAGCGAGCCGGTGGCTGCGGCCGTGAAAGCGATGGGCGTGAAGCATCCCGCCATCTGCGTGAAGCCGATCATCTTCTTCAACTCGCGCCACCTCGCCAAGATGGAAGGGCATTATAAAACCCCTGCGCACCAGGACTGGCGCAGCATGCAGGGCAGCCTCAATTCCATCGTGGTGTGGATGCCGCTGGTGCCGATCGACAAAACGCTGGGCGCGGTGGAGGTCGTGCCGCGCAGCCACCTGCTGGGGCTGGTTGACAGCGAGAAGGACGAATGGTTCCGCCACGTGACCGACGCTTCGATCACCGAGGACAGCTTCGTGCCGATGGAAGTGGAGCCCGGCGACCTCGTGTGCTTTTCCGCGTTCACCGTGCACCGCTCCGGCAACAACGTGACCGAGCGCGTGCGCTGGTCGATGCATTTCCGTTACAACGACGTGGAGGAAACCAGCTTCGTTCAGCGCGGCTTCCCGCATCCTTACGTGGTGTACCGTCCCGAGCAGGAGATCATCACGCCCGGCTTTCCCACGCGCGAAGACCTGCAGCGCACCTTCAGCTGAAACCGCCCGCGGCACGGAAGAGATATGACGAAATTCATCAGCGATCTGCATGAGCTCAGGCCCGGCACGCGCCTCGCCCTCTACGGCGCGGGAGCGGTGGGCCGGTACTTCCTCGGCCAGGCGCAGCAATCGAAGCACGTCGAGGTGAGCTGCTTCGTCGACGACAAAAAAGAAGGCGAAGCGTACGGCCTGCCTGTCATCCGTCCCGCGCAGCTGGGCGCAAACAATCCCGATCTCGTGCTCATCACCACGTCCTACTGGCGCGAAGCGCAGCAGCAGCTCGACGCGCTCGGCTGGAAAAATTACGCCGTCGGCGATCCGTTCCACGAAGAAGCGCCGCTTCCGCAAACGGTAAAAGCCGTGCGCGGCTTGGAGATCAATTGCTACACGCCGAACCGCGTGCTGCGCTTCATCGCGGATGCCTGCGA
>Ga0196977_1000641_pt1 | contig 17012 bp, 14 predicted proteins | sample S3v_1013CmetaG_FD_148634 | JGI IMG/M metagenome (GOLD analysis project Ga0196977, IMG submission 148634) | Soil microbial communities from Anza Borrego desert, Southern California, United States - S3+v_10-13C | ecosystem: Environmental > Terrestrial > Soil > Desert | place: USA: California...
TTGAAAACAAAGTCGGAACTAAGTTGAGCCCGTCTTTTCACTAGCAATCGTATGGGAGAAGCCCTGCATTGTTTAAACGCAGATTGTTGTGGCGCAATTCATAAACCGACAGACTCTTCAGGGTTATGAAGTGAGTGGTGATAAATGGTCTCCCAGGGTTGGTCTCAAACCCTGGGTCACAATACCAAAAGAAGAAAGGTAACGCTGAAAGCGTTGGCGAACTGTGCACGAACTACTCGCCAACGCTTTCAGCGTTGCACACCACTGGTTCTGGTGTTCCCAGGGTGAAGCAACCCTGGGCTGCAATTAGCGAACGCCTTCAGCGTTAACTGCACTCGACGAAATTCACGGCGTTAACTGCACTCGACGAAATTCACGGCGTTAACTGCACTCGACGAAATTCAGGCGTTAGCTGCACTCACGAATCAAACTGACCCCACTACTACCTCCGGCTAATTGCAGCCACGAAAAGAGGCGAGTTGGCCCAAACCCACTCGCCTCCATTCATCCCCCCGAACGTTGATTGGACCCGCCGGTGACTTAAACTCAACTACAGCATTTGCGAACGCGCTTGTTCCGCACGTGCCGCACCGATTGCAGTCTGCACGTCTTTCACTTCCTCAGGCGGCGGCAACACGGCCTTCATTCCGAGCGCTTCGATCCACAGTTCACGCGCCCAGCCCTTCGTGTGATAGAGATGCTCGTCCTCTTCCGGCTCGACCTTCTCGCACGCTTCCTTAAGGATCTTCGCCTGCTCGCCTTTCGTTTTCTTCACCACTTCGCCGAGAAGATGCCAGTTCTGGTGATCCTTGGTTTCCGCCAGCACGACGGCTTCCGCAGCGACGAGTTGCGCCTGTCCAGGCTCGCCTTCAGCCAGCGCCATCTCCATTGACTGGACCAACGCCTCGCCGATGTTACGCACGACCTTACGGCCCGGCGTTTCTTCGTTTGGATCGAGACCGAGCTTCTTTATTGCGTCTTCCAATGTCGTGACGTGAGTTTTTGTTTGTTCCAGATACTTGTCCCACTCTTCCCTGAGTTCGTCATTTTCGACGCAACGTAGCGCGGTGGTGTAGACATCAACGCCACCGATCTCCGTTTCGAGCGCCTGATATAAAAGTTCCCGCACTTGTTCGTCCTTCATGCCCCCTCCTTATCTCTTGATCGCCAATAGCCGGTTTGTGAGTGAGGGTAGCAAGCAGCAGGCCAGAAAATATGTGGGTGAAAAAAGCGTTTGCAGTCGTTGTCCGTATTTTTACGAGACACGCATTGTGTTATTCCAGATCAACTGAGTGCTGTTGTCGATAAGCCCAACTGATTCAGTTCCGCCGCGCCGAGACGCAGCGGTTGTCGATTTTTGTGCTTCTTTGCACCTTTTTGCCGCAACGTGCTTTGAAAACGCGACTGACTTGGCGTTTAAAGTGATATTGCGCCGGCAAAGTGCCATACTCTCACTGCTCAGTCGCTGACATTTGCTCAGATCAAGGGGGAGTATTATGACGCCAGAAGCGTGCGTTCACATAAACGCCATCACCGAAGTCAAACACCCACAAAAACGCGTTTGCGAGGAGTGCATAAAGATCGGTTCAACGTGGGTGCATCTCCGCACGTGCCAGGAGTGTGGTGGGACGCGGTGTTGTGATAGTTCGCCTAATCGACACGCCACTAAACACGCACATTCGACGGGCCATCCCGTTATCGCTTCGGGAGAACCAGGAGAGCGTTGGCTCTATTGCTATCCCGACGACGCGTTCGCGGAGTACTAGTCGCTCAGGTCTGACGGACAGTTAACACCCAACTGTTAGACGTGAGATCTTTGCGACAGACCACACACAAAGAACGAACAGAGTTTCGCGATCATGCCGCGGTCCTCCCGACATTAATCGAAAATCCCGACGTTAGTCTCATCCGCTTTAGATTACTGAAGCGTTCCCCAACAGCGCCCCTTCATCTTTCAAGCAGACGTGTGTCTGTGTCTTTTTCAGTGGGAGGAAGAGCATGAGAAAGGGTGTGGTCCTTTGTGTTGCCTTATTGCTTATTGGGTTATCGGTAGCCTTCGGTGAACACGCGAGTAATCAGGCCTCGGCCCAGGCTGGTCCAGAGATGCTCGTGCCGAACTTGCAGGTACGAACAACGATTTCCGATCTGGTGACGCCGATCAGCATGGCGTTTATCGGTAACAACGATTTCTTCGTGCTCGAGAAGAACACCGGTCAGGTGAAACGCATCGTCAACGGTGCGGTCCATAGCACGGTGCTCGATCTCGGCGTCAACTTTGCTTCCGAACGTGGACTGCTCGGCATCGCGTTGCACCCGAGTTTTTCCAAGCAATCCCGGCGTGTATCTCTATTGGACCTGCCGCAGCACCGGCGCGCCTGCGGACCCGTTCTTCCCCGATGAAGTCAGATGTCTCGATGCAAACATGTTTGCTGCCGACACCGAAGAGATCCTGCAAGTGCCCTTGCTCGGCAACCGCGTCGATCGCTTTGTCTGGAACGGCTCAACGCTGACATTCGATCACAACCTCATCATGCTGCGTGCGTTTCAAAACGACGGCGCACCAGTGCCGCCGAACCAGGGTGATGAAGAACAACCACCGCGCGGTAATCACGACGGCGGCGTCCTGCGGTTTGGACCAGACGGCAAACTCTATATTCTTTTTGGCGACAACGGCCGCCGCGGTCAATTACAGAATCTTCCCTGTGGTCCAACGGCGAATTGTCCCGGTCCAGCGCAACCGGACGATCAGTTCGGTGGACCAGAGCCGGATGATGCACACCTCAGCGGTGTGATTCTGCGTTTGAATCCCGACGGCACCACACCCACTGACAATCCGTTCTTCAGCGCCGGCGCCGCAATACCCGGACAAGCCGGCACAAACATTCAGAAGATTTTCGCTTACGGCCTGCGCAACAGTTTCGGCATGGACTTCGATCCGATCTCCGGCGCACTGTGGGAAGAAGAGAACGGCGACGACAGTTTTTCCGAACTGAATCGCGCCGATCCCGGATTCAACTCCGGTTGGGTGCAGATCATGGGACCACCGGAGCGCCTTGGCCAGTACAAAGCGATCGAAACAGATCCGGGAAACGATCCGTGTCTCGGTACGCCGTATTTCGGGTTGCAACAGTTGCGCTGGTCGCCGGAGTTGATCGCCGATTCACCCGCAGAAGCTCTGTCGCGGCTGTTCGTGTTGCCGGGCTCGCACTACAGTGCGCCGGAGTTTAGTTGGAAGTTTGAACTGGCGCCGGGTGCGATCGGATTTGTGCGTGGTCGTGGCCTTGGACCACAGTACGACGGCGATCTGTTTGTGGGTGGCGCGAGATCAGTTTTGCAGGGTGGACACCTGTTTCACTTCAACCTGACGGGAAACAGACGCAAGATCGGCGTTGACGATCCACGCCTCGAGGATCGCGTCGCCGACAACCTCTGCAAGTTTGATCTGACTGAGAGCGAGAGCCTGCTGATCGGCCGAAACTTCGGCACCGTTACGGATCTCCGAACCGGACCGAACGGCAACATGTTCGTTGTCTCGATCGATACCGGTTCGGTGTACGAGATCTTTCGGAGAAAGTGAGTTATTGAAACTGCGTCTTGGCCGCTAAGAGGCTCGTGTCTTTGCGCTTCAACGCAGCGACGAGTCGCGTCCATTCCTGACGTCCTTGGGCAAGCCGGTGAAAGTCACCGGCTTTGTCCGTTTCCAGACCGCTCAACATCTCGCTCGCTTTGCCCGTTGTGATGGCCCTCTCCGCCGCGACTGAAAGCGCCTTGAACGCTTCGGTACGTGCGCTCGTTTGCAATCCCTTCACCACGAGCTTCGCGCGTTCGTAAGGAAAACGATAGTCGCGCGGATATTTCCGTTCGATCTTCGACAACGCCGCGACGATCTTTGGGCGTTCCGAATTGCTAGCGTTCATGCGTCGTTCGCGGAGCCGGGCCAGCAGTTCATCTTCAGGACTGACCGAGGGCGCTGCTTCGGGTTTTGTTTCGTTAACGAGCTCTGCCGGAACGGTTACGGGTTGAGTGTTCACCGGTTCGGGTTTGGTTTCGGCGATCGTTGGCGGCGCCGTTGCTGTTGCAGCCGTTGAATCAACTTGTGAATCCGCCGAACGCGTCAAACCAAATATTCCCAGCGACAACAACAGGAACGCGACACCGCCGATGGCGATCAGTTTCAATACTGAACCGCGGCTTGAAGACGGATGTTCCGGTTGCTTCGCTGTGGTCCAGGGAAACATGGACGAGCTTGCCGGAGGCATTTGGTGTTGGAGTGTTAACTCATCGTCCTCCATGGCTGACGACAACAACGTGCTGCGCGATGGATTGCTGCCACGCGACGGTTTGTTTTCGTGTGTGAGGGCGTTGCCGCATTTCCAGCAGAACGCATAGCGGCTTTCAACCAGTGCGCCGCATTCGCTGCACGGAGTCTCCGTGCCCTGTTCCTTTGCCGCCAGCGGCGCCGCTATGGGCTCCGGTCGTTTCGGCACAATCACTTCTTCGCGACTGACTGGCGCATCCGGTATAACGGGCGCCGCGGCCTTCGGTACAACTAGCGGCGCTACTTGCGGCACCGGCACGACTTTCGGTTTCGGCTGGTCTAACAACACTTCCAGCGCGCCCTTCGTCTCGAGCTTCCACCCGTTCGCTGTTTGCGTAACAGTCGCGGGTTGAACGATGTGCACCTCACCCGCGTCCGGATTCGGACAGTGATAATAATCCTGGTAGTACTCGTAGAAATCACGACGGCTGGCGAACCGCGGCGCACGAGGCAACACGATCGGCGGTTCACTATTCGTTATCAAGACGAACTCGCCGTCTTCGACCGGCACGAACGATTCAGTCTCGTAATCAAACGTGACGTTAACTTTGTTTACCGCTCGCGTGCGTTTCAAGTAAAGCGTGACTGTAGATGGAAACGCGGGCGCCACGTCCAATCGTTCATCGCAAACAGGACAAACGTCCAGTGCTGTGATGAAAGCCGCGTTGATTAAGTCGCAGAAGTGCTCGTGCAGGTCGGCTGCGGCCGAACGCAAACAGCCGGGACACGATGGTTGCGGCACGCCGTCTGCGCTCAACGTGAAATTCTTGGTTTGCAGCGGCGTGTTCGACTCGAAACTAATTACGTGGCAACGATCACATAAATAGAGGAGCGAACTTCGTCGCGTGCAGACCGGGCAACGGTCGAGACCATACTGGTCGAAATCGACCGGACAAAAGTGTTCGCAGTTGCAGCAGTACGCCCAGCGGATTTCGGCGGGACGCCGGCCTTCGCCTTCAAAATCGAGTTCGCCGAGCACGTGGCCTCGATTTTCACACTTGATCGGACTCTGGCGCGGAGCGAAAAACCCTCGTTTGTGTTCCGGACAAAATACTCTCATGTTCGTTGCTCCCTTTAGAGATGCGTGACCGTTAAGGTTGTACTTAGCTCGCAACATTGTCTGGGAAATTGGGGGAAAGAAAACTTTGGAGAGATGTCCGCATAGATTAATGCCACACGCAACGGATTACAAGCCAAGACTTTAGTCTGCCTCGAAGCCCGGACTTTTCGGCGACGGCTGGCGCGACCTATGGTAAGCTTTCGCGGTTTGCTCAGGAGTAGAACCCCGCTTGTGAGTAGAACCGCTTATGACTGACAAGAAAAGTTGGGGCTCGACAGTTGCCGGCTGGTTTATCGAACGCGACGAGCCGCAGACGCCAACAGAAATCGAATCCCCGGAAAACGAAGCCGGCGTGACCGCCAACCAGGTCACTTCCGTCCCGGACATCTACACGACACCGTCGCCAACGCAAGGCGTTTTTCAAACGGCGCCTCCGCCACCAACCGGCGGACAGATCGACTTCGCCGCAGTCTTCGCCGCTGCCGGGGTCGACGATGAAGAGCAGCAACGCGTCGCGCGTACGACGGACTTGTTGCGCAGCTTGCCCGCGGGCACCGACGCCGCCGTGAAGAAGCAGATTGTTGAAGCGTCGCTGAAGGCCTTCGGCGTCCCGATCGAGAAGATTATCGAGGCGACGGCCGAGGAGATTCAGGCGCTCGACGGTTACATTCGCAACTGCGCCGCTGATAACGAAAAACTCATCCAGGAAAGCGACGCACGGATCAAGCAGTACGAACTAGAGATTGCAAACATTCGTACCGTGATGCAGCAAAGTGTCGAAGAACAGCAGAAGCTCATCAAGGTCTGCAACGAGAAGAAGCTCGAGGTTCAACAGGTGCTCGAGTTTTTCGGACGCGACAAAGTTGCGAGTGTCGTCAAGGCTTCGCCCAAGCTCCACGATCCTTCCGACCCGGCGGCTAATCCGGCCAGTTAAGAGAAAGGAAAGAATCTATGTGGAAACGGTTGGCTAACCTCTGGAAAGGTTTCCTATCGCTCTGGATTTCGGACATCGAAAAAGAGCATCCCGAGATTGCTTACGAAAACGCCATTAACTCGATGGTGGCGAAATATTCCAAACTCAAGACTGCCACGGCCGGGATCATCCGCCGGCGCGAAGATCTGGACGAACGTTTCAAACGCGCCAGTGCCGAGTTGGCCCAAACCGAAGCCGAACTCGATACGGCTGTTTCAACCAACCAGGACGATCTGGCCGTCATTCTAATCCAGAAGAAGAACCAACTTGCTGCGGACGTTACGGAGTTGAAGACTGAGATGGAATCGGCACGCAATGATGCCGACTCGGCGAAGTCGTCCTTGCTTGGGGTGCAATCGGAGATTCGCAAGTTGCAGGGCGAGCGTGATTCGATGCTTGCGAAGATGCAGTCGGCGCAGGCGCGTATCAAGGTGCAGGAGCAACTCGACGGATTGTCGGTGGATGCGGAAGTGAAGGCGCTCGACAACGTTCGGCAGCACATCAAGACCACGATTGCCGAAGCGAACCTTGGCAAGGAACTATCCGAATCGTCGCTCGACTCGCGTCTCGCTGCGTTGCGTAATCAAACCGGTGAGGTTCAGGCCAAGCAACAACTAGCAGAACTAAAAGCCAGGAAGGCCGCCCAACAAGCCACACAAAACAAGACGATGTAAACCGCCGTGTTAACGCCGGTAAGCACGATGTGAGGCGCCGGGCCAACGCCCGGTATGGAGGATGTGAGCCATCCGCATTAACGCCGATAAGCACGATGTGAGGCGCCGGGCCAACGCCCAGTATGGAACGATGTGAGCCATCCGGGTTAACGCCGGTAAGCACGCTGTGAGGCGCCGGGCCAACGCCCGGTATGGAGGATGTGAGCCATCCGCGTTAACGCCGGTAAGCACGCTGTGAGGCGCCGGGCCAACGCCCGGTATGGAGGATGTGAGCCATCCGCGTTAACGCCGGTAAGCACGCTGTGAGTGAGGCGCCGGGCCAACGCCTGGTATGGAGGATGTGAGCCATCCGTGTTAACGCCGAAGGCGTTCGCTAATTTCAGCCCAGGGTTGCTTCAACCCTGGGGAATCAGTCGAGAAAACGACGCAACGCTGAAAGCGTTGGCAAAGATGCCGAATATTTACGAACTTGCTCGGTGCGCGAACTTCCCCAACGCTTTCAGCGTTGTCACGCTTTGTTTTTGCTGTAACCCAGGGTTGAAGCAACCCTGGGCTGACATTAGCGAACGCCTTCGGCGTTAGACAAACAGAAAGCCAAAATACTCAAGCCCATACTGACGAGGTGACCGATGAGACTGACTCCCCTTGCAAAAGCTTTTATCGCCATCGTGGTCCTGGCCGTGATCGGCTTCGCCACCTGGCATTACAAAGGTGATGCAATTAAACAGTGGGCCGGCGGCGACCGCGAAACCGGCGCCGACTCAAAGGCCGACTTCGATAAACTAAATAACGCTCCCGGTGATCCCGCTCGCAACGCCGGCTCAACCGGCGTCAGCGGCGTTTCGCTCGGCTCCGGCCGCCTCAACCGCGCGCTCGTAGTCGGCATCAACACGTGGGCCGGACACGCACCCGGTATCGTCTTCAACAACGGCATGGAACCCAACGGCGGTTCCAACTACAAAAACAAATACGGCATCGACGTGAAGTTCGTGCTGCTCGAAGATCCGGCAGCGAAACTCGCCGCCTTCCGCAGTGGCCAGGCAGACATCATGTGGAACACCGTCGACAACTGGGCCCGCGAAGCTTCAATTCTCGCCGAGCAAAAACAACAAGCGAAGTCGATCATCATGCAGGACTGGTCGCGTGGCGGCGACGGCATCGTTGCGCTCTCGACGATCAATTCAGTCGAAGATCTAAAAGGCCACAAGATCGCGTGCACGCAGTTCACGCCGTCACACTTCCTGCTGCTCTATCTGTTGTCGCAGTCAGGTCTGTCTCCGGAAGACCGCGCCGGCGTCGAGAAGAACATCGTGTTCTTCACTGACGCACCTGCCGCAGCCGCAGCCTTCAAAGCGAAACAGGTTGACGCAGCCGTGACGTGGGAACCCGACCTTTCCGCGGCCGTCGCTGCCCGCGGTTCCGAAGCACACGTTCTCGTCTCCACTCAAGCCGCAACCAACATCATCGCCGACACGCTCTGCGCTCGTCAGGACGTAATCGATCAAGCTCCGGAAACAGTGCGTGACTTTGTGCGCGGTTGGCTCGACGGTATTGAGATGATTAAGAGCAACCCGAATCCTTCGTATGAAGTGGTCGCTCGAGCGTTAAAACTCGACACGGACACGGTGTCCGGTATGTTGTCAGGTTTGAAGCTCACGCCTTACGCCGACAATGCGCAGTTCTATGGTCTAACCGGCGCGCGCGCTCACTACGACACACTCTTCGATACGGCTTTCGTCATCTGGCGTAAGAAAGGACTCGTAACCGTGTCTGTCGATGCAAAGAACTGGGCCGACACGCGCTTCCTGCAAGCTGTGGCTTCTTACTATCCGGGCCAGAAGGTCGAAGAAGCGCCGGTCGTCGCAAAAGCACCGTCAGAAAAAGACGTGCCGATTTTGCACCAACAGATCCAGATTCAGTTCACGCCCGGCTCTGATGAAATCATGCCCGGTTCATATCTCTTGCTCGACAAACTCGGCGAGACAATGACGTCCTTCGGCAGCACCGTTCTGCGCATCGAAGGGAACACTGACAGCACTGGTTCCGCGACCGGAAATCTGTCACTTTCAGAGCGCCGCGCGCAGTCGGTGAAGAACTACATCGTCAAAAACTTTCCGAACATTCCGCCGACACGCTTCCAAACGATCGGCCGCGGTTCGACCAATCCGATCGCCGAAAACACGACAGAGGCGGGACGGCAACAAAACAGACGTACGGACATCAAGGTGATATTGGCGACGTCGTGAGTTTGTACCAGGAGCTTTGTGCTTAGAGCTTTGTACAGGCACAAAGTACAGAGCACAAAGGACAAAGCACAAAAAGCAAAAACCCAATGTCTTCTCGCAGCTCCTCCTTTTCTATTCGTGCTCCGTTGCCTAAACGCACGGCGTTTGTGCTCGGCTTCGTCGCGCCCGCGCTCGTGTTGGGCGCGTGGTGCGCGTTGACGTACGGCGGTCTGGTTGAACCGGACTTCCTGCCAACGCCGACCGAAGTCATACGCGGCACACTGCAACTATTCATTCAATACGATCTCGGCACGGCCATCGTGGTTTCAACGCGCCGCATCGCGATCGCGTTTCTACTCGCTTCGGCGATCGCGTTGCCACTCGGCGTGTTGATGGGCGCATTTGATCCCATCAACCGTTTCTTCGAACCGATCATGGCGCCGTTGCGCTACATGCCGATCTCGGCGTTCATACCGCTGCTGATCTTTTGGTTCGGCATTTACGAGAAGCAGAAGATCGCGTTTCTGTTTCTCGGAGTGTTTGTTTATCTGTTACCGGTGGTTGTGACCGCGATTCGACTCGTACCTGAAGAGTTGGTCCAAACCGCCTTGACACTCGGCGCGACGAAGTTTCAGGTAATTCGAACCGTACTCGTACCGGCCGCTCTGCCGGAGATCTTCGACAGCTTCCGCGTGATGAACGCGATCGCGTGGACCTACGTGATTCTTGCCGAAGCCGTCAATCCCGAACACGGTCTCGGCTACATGGTCGAGCTCGCGCGCACACACCAAAAAGCGTCGTGGTCCTTTGCAGGACTGCTGGTGATCGGCGGCATCGGTCTTGTGACTGACTTTCTCATTCGCCTGCTTTCAAGCCTGCTCTTCCGGTGGCGCGAAGCAACGTAAACCGCGAAGCCAAGTTAAAAAATGTCCGACAACGAAGCTCCAACCCTTCCACAATCCGGTGAACCGGGAACTATCGCCGTCGACGTCGGCGAGCACAAACGCGGGACGTACGAGCCGGACCAAACGGGCGTGACACCGAAGTTGCGCGTCAGCAATCTCAGCGTCACTTACATCGATCGCAAGGGCAATAGCACGGAAGCAGTGCGCGATGTCTCTTTCGATATCCTCGACAAACCGAACTCCGGCGAGATCGTCGTTTTTCTCGGACCATCGGGTTGCGGCAAGTCGACGATTTTGAAAGCTGTTGCGGGTCTGTTGCCGCCGACGAAAGGTGAAGTGCTCGTCGATGGCGAACTCGTGACGGACGTTGGTCGCGATCGCGGCATGGTCTTTCAGGCGTACACCTCTTTCGGCTGGCTAACGGTGCGCGAGAACGTCGAGTACGGTCTTAGACTTAACGGAACGCCAAAAGCCGAACGGCGCAAGATCTCGGATGCGATTCTGCAGGAAGTCGGTCTGGCAGACTTCGCGAATCGTTATCCGAAAGACCTGTCGGGCGGCATGAAACAACGGGTCGCGATCGCGCGCACTCTCGTCAACAAGCCGCGCGTCGTGTTGATGGATGAACCGTTCGGGGCGCTCGATCCGCAAACGCGCTGGGGCATGCAGAGTCTGCTGCTCGAGATCTCGCGTGCCGAGAACAACACGATCCTGTTCGTCACGCACGACGTGTCAGAGGCCGTCTATCTGGCCGACACGATTTACGTGCTGTCGGCGCGGCCTGCTCGAATTCTTCATCGGGTGAACGTGCCCGCGTTTCCCGTCCGCGACATTGCGCTAAAATCAGCAGCGGAATTCCGGGCGGTGGAAAAGCAGTTGCTGGATTTGATCTACGCGCCCACCAAGTCGTAAATCGTTACGATCTCTTATGGGGACAACCGGAAAGCAGGGTTTGTCGAAGCAGCCGCAACCGGCCATGCGCAAGGACGGTGTGCCCGTGAACGTCACCCCGCTGCGTGACGATCCGATCGCCGCGACGCAGGCTTTCGTCAGGCAAAAAGTTCACGAGAAGCGCTCGTATGTCAAAGCGGCGTTTGCAAATCCTTACAATCTGTCGTTACTCGCGGGTGGACTCGTCGCTTCAGCCGTCACGCTTAACCCGTTGCTCGCGATCGTTACCCTTGGTCTTGAAGTGTTGTGGGTGGTGAACGCGCCTGGTTCGAAGAAGCTGCGTGAGTGGGTTTGGGATCCGCAGTTTCAAGCGGAAGAGCAGAAGGAACTGCAGGAGTTGCGCGCGAAGCAACTTCACAATCTCGACGAAGTCGATCGCGAACGCGTCGTGACCCTGCTCGCGCGCCAGCAGGAGATCAACGCACTCGCCTCGCAGAACCCTTCATTCACCGGCGAACTGCTCCGCACTGAGTTGACCAAGACTGATCGACTCGTCGAGGCGTTCATCGAAATGGCGAACACCTGCAGCCGTTACGAAGCCTATCTTGATTCGACCAACTTGAGCGACCTTGAAAGCGACAGGCGTCGTTGGGAGGCAATTGTCAACGATCAAAGCATTCATGATTCACAAGCCGACATCGCTGGGAAGAACCTCGCCGTGATCATGAAGCGATTCGAAAAGATGAAGGAGATCAATTCATACCTGACCCTCGCGCGCGGCCAACTCGATCTAATCGAAAACTCGTTTCAGTTGATCGCAGATCAGATCGTGACGATGCAGTCGCCGCAGGAGTTGACGGGACAGTTAGACGAACTGCTCGACGGCGTTGAATCGATCAAGCAGACGGCGGCGGACACCGAACGCATGTTGAATCCGATGGGCCTGAAGGAATTTGATCTATGAGTGAGTCGCGCACGCTTCCGGTTTGGGCTGAAGACTTGCGGCGTCGCTATCTGCGCGGTGAGGCGTCGATGTTTGTGTTGCACGGCAACGTTTATGACGTTGTGTTGTGCAACCGCAAGATGATGGCGCTGACCGAATTCCTGACGGACGTGTTGCTCAAGGATTCCAAGGAGACGATCGCGGTTTATAACGTCGCGACCGGCACGCGGTTCACCAAGCACGAGCCGGCTCATGCCGTCGATGATTTATTGTTAGCCACGGACAAAAGCCGGATCTTTTCAGCGTTCGAACGGCTGTTGATTGGTTCCACGAAGACCGCGGTGATCATGGAGTACGCGGAAGCGATCGCGCCCGCCGGCGATCCAAACTTCCAGGGCGAATCGGATCGCGCCGCGATCGTGACGCTGCATCGCTGGTCGGCGCTGCCCGAGATCGAGCGTGGCGATAATGTGGTGTTGCTGATCTCTGAAAACCTGACGGAGCTTGCGCCGAAACTGATTTCTAATCCGAAAGTCGCCGTGGTTGAAGTGCCGATGCCCGATCACGCCACAAGACGCGAAGCCGCGATGCTCTCCGACACTCGTTTGACCGAGAAAGACGGTGAACGTTACGCGGGTATCACGGCAGGTTTAAAAGCGATTCAGATCGCGTCGATACTGACGCCACAACGCGCGGTTGAAGAAGAACTCGCGGATCGAGAAGCGTTCATCGCAGGGTTGCTCGGAGGTGGACCAGACGCGACCAGTCGCGCACACAAACTGGCCGCGCTCACCAGCAACATGAATCGCGATGAGATCAAGGAACTCGTCGCGCCCACGGCGCCCGTGCCAGTGCCTGATGTGAGTTTGCCGAGTCCAATCGAACGCGCGCGCAAAGAAACCGACCGGCTGATTGCGAAACGCAAACGCGAGATTCTCGAACGCGAGTGTTTTGGGTTGGTGGAGTTTGTCGAGCCGTCGCACGGGTTTGAAGTTGTCGGCGGCATGGAAGAGGTGAAAAAAGACCTGCTCGTGATCGCTGAAAGCATTCGTGAAGGCCGGACGAGCCGCGTGCCGATGGGCATTCTTTTTACTGGTCCAATGGGTACGGGCAAGACGTTCGTTGCGGAAGCGTTTGCGAAAGAGTGTGGACTTACGACGATCAAGTTAAAGAACTTTCGTTCGAAATGGGTCGGCGCCACTGAAGGCAATCTCGAAAAGATCCTGAACGTGATTCGCGCGATCGGGCAGGTGGTGGTGATTATCGACGAAGGCGACCGCGCGTTTGGCAACACGGATGGCGAAGGGGACGGCGGCACGTCGTCGCGAGTGATCGCGCGCATCAAGGAGTTCATGTCGGACACGTCGAATCGCGGCCGCATCCTGTTTCTGGTGATGACCAACCGCCCCGACAAACTCGACGTTGACCTGAAACGTGCGGGACGTCTCGATCGCAAAATCCCTTTTCTTTACGTGCAGACGCCGGAAGAAGTCGAGCTGGTCGCGCGTGCGTTGCTGAAGAAGAACAAGATCAAAACCGACGTGGACGTGGCGGCCATTCGCGAAGGTTTTTCGAGCAAGCTCGTGGGCTACTCTAATGCGGACATTGAAGCGGTGTTGTTGTTAGCAAACGAAGACGCCGCGCGTGAATCCGGCAGCGACGCGCCTGTGTTGGCGTCACATTTCCAGCGCGCCGCCATCGACTACTTCCCCAGCCGTGATGTTGAGTTACTGGAATACATGGAACTCCTGGCGGTCTTCGAATCCTCCAGTCGCCGCCTCTTACCCGCCAAATACGCCTCCTTAACACCCGAAGAACTCGACACCCGCCTGCGCCACCTCCGTGCGATCGTCGGCAGCCGGCGTTGATTCACGTTCTATTTACTTTCGTTTTTCTTGAATTCCTACTCCGCTCGGTCACGACTTGTGGCGCCGTCCGCGGTAGCGAACTTTCCCGGGGAGTTTCGCGGGGAGATCGAGATCGTCGTCGACGATATCTTCGAGGTGGACGGCGGCGACGTGCGCGTAGGCGAGGAGCGTCATTAAGGTGGGTTCGCGTTCGTCGTTTTCGTATTGTGAGATGCGGCCGTAGTGCATGCTGTCTTCCAGGCCGAGCCGAAACAACATCTGTGTTTGCGACAGTTCCAGTGCCTCGCGAATCTGGCGCAGTTTACTCGCCAGCCGCTGTGGTCGCGGACGCGGGTTTCCCATCAGTTTTGACCTCCTGACGGACAACCACGACGTCCTGCCAGATACTCAACCGGTCCTGACAGATAACCGAGGCCTGATAGACCAGGCCCTGACAGATAACTACGACGTCTTAACGGACGACCACTACGTCCAGACGGACAACCACCACGCCGGCGCAGGTAACCACAACCTGCTGACAGGCATATGCGAAAACGGGCGTGAAAATTTTGCTTGCGCCGACTCCCTGATGGGAGTAGTATCACCGCGCTTTCGATTTTCGCCGCGTCCATAATCCTGTCATGGATGGCGGCGATGCTCATCACTCGTCACCGTGGGAGCTTGAGCTGCGCATTGGCGGCTTAATTGTCAAAGACGAGTGCCATCGTAAAGCGTCAGAAGAAAATCGTAAATAGAAAATTGAGTTTTGGGCACCTGGCGGGGGCGCCAGGTGGAGTCCGCAGAGGCGCGCGACCCCTGCTTCTGCGGACTCGGGGGCATTGCCATGAAGGCGGAAGATCTTCTCGAGCGAAATCCTGAAAAGATGGGTGGAGTGGCCGTGTTCACGGGGACGCGCGTGCCGGTCGAGTTCCTGTTTCAGTTTTTGGAAGACGATCAGACGCTGGAAACATTCCTGGACCAGTTTCCGAGTGTCAGCCGTGCCCAGGCGCGAAGTGTACTGGACGCTTCGCGCGAGCTGCTACTGAGTTCGTAATCTGCGCTTGAGCTGTGGTAGCTTGCTCGCTATGCAAGTACCGAGTTACGCCGACGTTGTAGCAGCGCGCGAGTTCATCTCGCCTTACTTACCGAAGACGCCGCTGGTTCGCAGCCACAAGCTTTCCGAAGCACTCGGCTGCGACTACTACGTCAAGCTGGAAAACCTGCAACCGATCGGCGCGTTCAAGGTGCGCGGCGGCGTAAATCTTGTGGGCCAACTCGGTAAGGAAAGCCGCGGCGAAACACTCGTTACTGCTTCAACCGGCAACCACGGACAATCGATCGCCTACGCGGGACGGCTTTTCAACACGCCCGTCATCGTCTACGCACCCGCTGAAAACGTAAACCAGGCAAAACTTCAAGCCATGCGCGACCTCGGCGCTGAAGTTCGTCTTCACGGCCGCGACTTCGACGAAGCACGCCTCGAAACAGAGCGCGTCGCCAACGCCGAAGGCTTTCGTTACGTTCACTCCGCCGACGAGCCGCACCTGATCTCGGGTGTCGGCACGATCGGTCTGGAGATCTTCGACGACCTGCCTGATGTCGACGTGATCGTCGCTCCTGCTGGCGGCGGAAGTTGCGCGGCAGGCAACTGCATCGTCGCGCGCGAACGAAACCCAAACGTGAGAGTTATCGCAGTGCAGTCCGAAGCAGCGCCCGCGATGTGGCACGCCTGGCACAATCGCAATCTCGATCCTTATCCCACGATGAAAACCGAGCACGAAGGCCTCGCCACGCGCGTTCCATTCGAACTCCCGAATCGCATTCTTTGGGAACTGCTTTCCGACTTCGTTCTCGTAACAGACGAACAGATCAATGATGCGGTTCGCATCCTTGCGCGCGACGCCAAGCAGCTAGTCGAAGGCGCCGGAGCAGCCTCGTTAGCCGCAGCGATCGAGTTGCGCGATCAACTACCCGGCAAGAAAGTCGTCGGCATCATCTCAGGTGGGAATCTTCCTCTGGATCGCTTCGCGAAACTACTAGCGTAGTTCGTTGATTGACTTCTGAAAACTCCAGGCGTAGAACGTAGCCCTCATTCTTGTCCGCTGACGAAGAACCCCCGCACCCTACGGAACCACCGTTAGCTGGCAAACACCTTCAACCGTCGATCACAAGGAGGACCGAGATGGTCAGATTCCGTAGTTTGTTCATCGTTCTTACAGTCTTCGCATTCCTCGTTAGCGGCGCGCTCGTGGCGCCAAGCCTCGCGGACAACGGCCCCAACCATCAACGCCGAAATACGCACTTCGGAGTTTCGGGTGGAAACGTCAACGATGCCAGCAAGAGGTTCTGCTGCAGCGGCACTCTTGGCGCGCTCGTTACCGATGGAACAACCCAATACATTCTCAGCAACAATCACGTGCTCGCACGCGGCGATCAGGCTGGGGCAGGCGAAGACGTTTCGCAGCCCGGATTGATCGATAGCAATTGCAGTATTGCTACGGTAGTCGCTGACTTCACTATCGCTTCGCCATTCGGCTCAAACGTTGACGCAGCCATCGCGCAACTCAGACCGGGAACGATGGATTCCACCGGTTTCATTGAGGACATCGGCGTGCCGAGCCGTACAGTCGTTCTTCCGGCCGTTGGACTTTCAGTCGCGAAGAGTGGACGCACAACCGGCTTCACTACCGGAACGATCGGTTCAATCAACACAAGCGTCAACGTGCAGTATACAGGCAGTTGCGGTGGCGGTAAGAAGTTCACCGTTGGTTATACGAATCAAGTCATAATCAACAGCAGCACTTTCAGCGCGGGCGGCGACTCCGGTTCGCTGATCGTAACCAACAACGCCGCGCACAATCCGGTGGCTTTGTTGTTCGCCGGCAGCAGCAGCGCAACGATCGGCAGTCCGGCCGCGTTAGTGTTGACGAGGTTGAGCGCAGTTCTGGGCAGGACCCTGAGTTTCGTCGGCAGTGGTACCGCGAGTTTTACTACGCAGAATGGAAAGTCTACGGCTGAGACCGAACCGTTCGTACGTGGATTTGGAGGCGCCATGCCGCAACTGCCTTTGCAAGCTTCCGATCGCGCTTCGGCCGTGCTCGAAACGAATCGTGCCAATTTGATGGCCACGCCGGGTGTGATTGGTGCAGGCGTTGGCGCAACCTCAGAGAACGACA
>Ga0196977_1000642_pt1 | contig 16983 bp, 16 predicted proteins | sample S3v_1013CmetaG_FD_148634 | JGI IMG/M metagenome (GOLD analysis project Ga0196977, IMG submission 148634) | Soil microbial communities from Anza Borrego desert, Southern California, United States - S3+v_10-13C | ecosystem: Environmental > Terrestrial > Soil > Desert | place: USA: California...
GCGAAGACAACGGAAACTATCGAACTGCCGCCACCACCAAGTGTCGACTTATTCTCCGACCGCGAGCCCCAGCAGATCGCCGCGGCCGAGGCAGAAGAAGAGCAGGTCGAACGCGATGAACACGCACACAACGATGAGCTTGAAGCAAAGAAAGCACTGGCTGAAGAATTCATCGCTGCATGGCAGGTTTCTCCCGACAGAGTTTCAACAGCAAAGATGCTGCACCTTGCAGCGCTCGCCGACGACGCTGACATATTCCGTAGCGCCGTCGAGACCGCGCTCAGCGTGTGGCAACGCGGCAGCGTACCTGACTTGTCTGCCGCAGAACTTCAGACTCTATTCAACAGCGAATTCTGGATCCTGTCTTCGGCCGTACGCAGTTCAGGCGCCGGCTTCGTTCTGAAACGCACGCTCTCTCGAGCGAAGCGTGAACTCGAACGTGCTAACAACCCAACCTAAACACAATCAACTGCCTCCAGTTGATTTGCTTGCTACTTGAAAGAGACACACCATGGAAAACTTTGAGATTGCTTCTGCGTTGCCGATGCTTATCGGCATCTTCATCCTCCTAATCCTCTTCCTTGTCGTGGTCAAGCGTATCTTCGTGAACGTCGGCGCGCGTGAAATCGCGATTAAGGAACGGCGGTACATCGGCGCGAAGATGCCGCCCGGACGCGTCGTCGCGACGGAAGGTGAAGTCGGTATCCAGGCCCACGTGCTCAAACCCGGCTTGCACCTGATCAAGTGGCCGTTCGAAAAAGTCGTGCGCAAAGTGCCGCTGATCGAGATTGGTCCGGACGAGATGGGAATCATCGAAGCCGTTGATGGTGAACCGATGACGACGGGCCGTATCTTCGCGCCCGACCGCGCGCAGAATGCACATAACAACTTTCAGGATCCGATCGCGTTCATCAAACAGGGTGGTGTGAAAGGTATTCAGTTGCGCACACTGCCGCCAGGACTTTGGCCCATCCATCCTTACCTGTTTCGAGTTTCCGTTGCGAAAGCGACCGTGGTGCCGCAAGGCAAAGTCGGCATCATCACGGCCGCTGACGGTGATCCTCTCGATCCCGGCCGTCTCCTTGGCAAAGCGATCACGAATCATCGCAACTTCCAGGACGCCGAACAGTTCATCGCCGCAGGCGGACAAAAGGGACCGCAAGTCGACATCCTGACTCCCGGCGTCTATCGCATCCTGACGCAGTCAGGCCCGATCGACGGTACGTCAGAAACAAAGCCGGGACTGTTTACGGTGCGAATGTTTGACGCGACGGTGATCAACGAAAACACCATCGGTCTCGTGGAAGCTCTCGACGGCGCACCGCTCAACCCACGCGACTACGTCGCCGAATCGTTTGCCGGACACGACAATTTCCAGGACGCTCACGAGTTTATCGGCAAAGGCGGCCAACGCGGGCCGCAGAAAGACATCCTGCTACCCGGCACCTACTACATCAACCCGCTGCTGTTCAAAGTCATTCCCGAAACAGCGAAGGAGATCAAACCGGGTGAAGTCGCGGTGGTTGTGTCGAACGTCGGCAAGGATCCTTCAGAGGAAGTGCGGCGGGAAATGGCCCAAAAGGTTCGCGCACGGATGGAACGCGAGGAACGCGAACAGGCTGAAGATTCAGTGGCTCGCCTCGATGCAATCGACGACACACGCACGGCCGACGAGATCAAAGCTGATTTGATGACCGGCGATCCGGCCGATCGTCGTCTCGACGAAGGAGCGCACGAGGCGTACGTCGTGCCTGAAGGCTTTCGCGGTATTCAGGAAGCGGTCGTTGGACCAGGACGCTACTACGTCAACACACTGGCGATCAGTCCCATCGTCATTCCAACCACAAATCAAACGGTCGAGTGGACCGCGGGCGAAGTCGCAAACACGTTCAATCCGTTCGAAGTAATCTCCAAGGACGGTTTCACGATGCAGTTGGAAGTGCGCGTCGTGTTTCGTGTGAAGCCGGAAGATGCGCCGTTCATGGTGGCGAAGATCGGCGGTATCGAACGGTTGATTCAAAACGTGATGCATCCGCTGATCGACTCGATCTTTCGTAACCAGGCGTCGGAGTCGTCGGCGATGGCTTACTTACAGAATCGGCATGAGGAACAGGAACGTGCTGAAGCTCGCGTGCGAGCGCACCTGCTGAAGTATCACGTCGACGTAGTGAACGTGCTCATCTGCCACATTCATCTGCCTGAAGAGTTGATGAAGACGCAGACCGAGAAGATTCTCGCCGAGCAACGGCAGAACATGTACAACGCTCAACGCGAGGCCGAGGAGAAGCGTATTCAACTCGAGAAGACCAAGTCGCACGCCGACAATCAGAAAGATTTGATGGCTGCGACGGTGGGTGTCGAGATCGCCGCCAAACGCGCCGAACAGCGCAAGGCCGAAGGCGAGGGCGAAGCCCATTACATTCAACAAACCGGCCGTGCCGAAGCCGAAAAGGTACGTCTCATGGGCGAGGCCCAGGGCGTGGCTTATCGCGAACAGGTCAACGCGCTTGGAGCGCAGGGCGTCGCGCTTGTGGAAACGCTCAAGGTCATTGGCGAGAAGGGCGTTCGCATTACACCTGACGTGATGGCCACCGGTGGCGGAGCTGACGGCGGTGGCGGACTGGGAACGTTACTGCTGTTGAATCTCTTCCGCGAACGACTCAACATCCCGACTAATGGCGAGAAAGTCAGTCGCTAAGAACTCAAGCACGGATTACACGGAGCAACACTCCGTGTAATCTGTATTTTCTTGACGAAAAAACAATTATCGATTAGTTTTTGGGCTCCAATCGCGCACCCGGGAGGAGCCCACACTTTGAAACAAGCCCTCGTTTTGATCGCGCTGTTTCTCTTCATACTTGCTGTGAGTTTATTTTTGTCAGTGGAGCAAGCGCCTACTGCTTCTCCAGATACATCTTCGCCGCCATCTTCGTCAGCTTCCACACGCGAGACCAGGCAATCTGACCGTCTCCATCCTCGCGGCCAGTAAGCTTGTCGATAATGAGCTTGCGCAGTGCCTTGCCTTCGCGCCGCAACATAAACTCGCGCGCGAACGGCTTCGCCGTCTCGAAGAAACTGAAACCCGGATCGGTCGCGACGCCGATGCCTTCAAGCGTCATCAACGCACGCATGATGTACGTGAAATTCGCCGGCAGCCGGAACGGGTATTCATAAATTACTTCCGCGAGATCGTAAGTCAACTCCTTGAAATTAACCTCGCCGAGCTTCAGGTTGAGATAGTGTGTGAACAGGCTCTCAACCACGGGCCGCACCGTTTCCGGATCTACTCCCGGCTTGAGGAAGTTCAGGTTGATGATGTCCTGGCCAAGCCCGTGCACATCGCGAGCGATCACGTGGAAGAACGCGTCGATCATCTGCGTTTGCAACTGCGGAGTGATACGCCCGACCATGCCGAAGTCGAAGAACGCGAGATGGCCGCTGTCCATCACGAGCAAGTTGCCGGGATGCGGGTCGGCGTGAAAGAAACCGTCTTCGAGTAGCTGCTTGAGATAAGTGCGAATCAAAAGACGGTTTACTTTGACGGGCGAGATACCGTTTGCCCGCAGGCCTTCGATGTCGACGACCTTCGTGCCGCGAACAAACTCGAGCGTCAACACACGCGTGTTGGTATGTGACCAGTAGATCTTCGGAACACGAATCGGGCGCCACGTGCGGAAGTTATAACGAAAACGATCGGCGTTGCGGCCTTCTTTGACGTAATCCATCTCTTCGAAGATGGTGGTGTGAAACTCGCGCAGCATTCCTTCCCAGTCGGCGTTCTCATTTGCCCGCGGGAAAAAACGGTTCGTCAGCTTTACCAGTCGAAACAGGATTGCGATGTCGAAACTGATCGTGGCTTCGAGGTTCGGCCGCTGCACTTTCACAGCCACCTCATCGCCGGTCGCGAGACGCGCGCGGTAGACCTGTCCAAGCGACGCCGCGGCGATTGGTTCGTTGTCGATCTCCGGATAACACTCGTGCAATGGGCGCCCTAGCTCTGCCTCAATCCGCGCAAATGCTTCGGTGGTTGGAAACGCGGGCACCTGATCCTGAAGTTTCGCGAGTTCTTTGACGTACTCCAACGGCAGAAGATCCGCGCGTGTGCCGAGCGCCTGTCCGATCTTGATGAACGTTGGGCCGAGATCGATTACCGACTCGCGCAGCCACGCCGCCTGTTTTTCGAGTCGTACTTGTTTGCGTGCCGAGCCTTCAGCGCCGCGGAAGATCCCGTAGCGCAGAGCGCGAATGACAAGATCGAACACCGCGTAGAGCTGCGCCCAGATCCAGGCTTTAAGCCGCGCCAACGATCCACGTTCGCGAGCGAGATCTCGCAACCGCGTGACGGCGCGACGATTGAAATCAGCGCGCACGTCGTATGTGTCGAGAAACAGATAGAGCGAGAAGAGACTCAGGACACGCGCGACTCGCGCCGCACGCAACCAGCCGCGCAGCCCGCGACCGGCGAGCAGTTCGTCAACCAGCTCTTCCGAGAGCGGTCGTACGTCTCGAGTTGGCTTCGACGGTTGCGGAACCGTGAGCTTCTGGCCGTTGGAATTGAAATCCGATTTGATTAGTGCGCTCATTCTAAAACTAAATTACCGACAACATGTGCTTTGTGGCTGCGTGCTCAAAATAACTCTCCGCGCGAGCCACGTCTGTCTTGATTTTGCTTGTTAATTCGTCTACCGAACTAAACTTTCGCTCGTCGCGCAACCGGTACAAAAACCTGACGCGTACAACATCGCCGTAAAGGTCACCGTCCCAGTTCAGTACGAAGGTCTCCACCGAAGGTTCCGACGCATCCCCAAACGTCGGTCGGAGCCCGATGTTCGTCACGCTGCGGCGCCATTGCCCGTCGATTAAAGTGCCGGTCACATACACACCATTCCGGGGTATGACGCGGTTGCGTGGGTGCAGGTTCGCTGTCGGAAAACCCAGTTTATGGCCTCGTTCCGAACCGCGTTCGACCCGGCCTTCGACACCGTATGGACGGCCCAACATGCGCCGGGCGAGGTTCACCTGGCCGCGCGCTAACAGCTCGCGAATCTTGCTCGAGCTAACGCGCTGGCCGCGAAATTTGACCTCCGGAACTTCGCCGGCCACAAAACCAAGTTCGCTGCCAAGTCGTTTTAACAGGTCGATATTGCCTTCGCGGTCGTGCCCGAAAGCAAAACCCTTGCCCAGGTAGACTTCGCGCGCATGTAGTCGATCCATCAGCACGTCCTTGATGAAATCTTCGGCGCTGACGTTGGAAAAACTTTTCGTAAAGCGAACCACGATTGTTTGCTCGATACCGAGCACGCCGAACCCCTCGACCTTCTGATCGAACGTTTGCAGCAAAGGCGGCGCGGATTCGGGGTGCAGCACCGCGCGTGGGTGCGGATCGAACGTGATCACGGTGGGCACCGCGCCAACTTCTCGTGCCCGTTGGACAACCGTCTTCATTATCAATTGGTGGCCCAGGTGCAAACCATCGAACACGCCGAGCGTGAGCACGGTCGGGCGTTGGATGTCCGCGTTGTCAGTGCCGTGAAAGAGACGCATTGGCATTTTCGATTGTCGATTTTCGATTGCCAATTTAAGTACCTTTCGACGACTCATCAATCGGCAATTGGCAATCGGAAATCGGCAATGACTCGACCACCAGTCCGTCGTACGCGAACTCCACGTGCGCGGGCAATCGCGAGGAGTCGCGACCGTGTTTGATGTCGTGCGCAATGTGCGTGAAGAACGTGCGGCGAGGATTTATCAGCTCGATGTATTCCAGCGCTCGATCCACCCAGAGGTGCGTCGGATGCTCTCGGAAACGAAGGCAGTCGAGCACGAGCACGTCGAGGTTTTGCAACAAGTCGATCGTCTCGGTAGGTATCTCGCTGAGATCGGTGAGATAAGCAAAGTTGTTGAAGCGATACCCCATCACCGGTAACCGCCCATGGATCACTTCTACTGGCGTGATTTCGAGTTCAGGACCGATGCAAAACGGCGCGCGGTGAAAGACCGTGTAGGGAATCACCTGTGGCAGTCCGCCGCCGAAGTGCGACGGTTCAAAGATGTATTTAAAGATGCGTTTGATATCGACCCAGGCGCGTTCGTTTGCGTAAACGCCGAGGGCGCCGAAGCGAAAGTTGAGCGGGCGAATGTCGTCGAGACCGAAAATGTGATCGGCGTGGCAGTGTGTGATCAGCACCGCGTCGAGTTGCTTGAGACCGAAGCGCAGTGCTTGTTGACGGAAGTCTGACGACGTGTCGACAAGAATGGTCCGGCCGGCGTGTTCGACAATTACTGAAACTCTGAGACGCTTATCGCGCGGATCGTCCGAGGTACAGGTCTCACATTCACAACCAATCGACGGCACTCCAGTCGACGTTCCAGTACCGAGGAAAGTGAGCTTCATCTCCCACCGGTGATATCACTGCCGGAGAAGCGTGGCGCGCGCGGCGCGGCATTCACGAGCGAAACGTATTGCATCCGCAAATCCGAGAGCAGCCCCTCGAGCATCTGCTTCTCTTTCGGCGTGAGATTTCCCGCCGTCTTCTTTTGCAGCATGCCGAGAACGTCAATCCAGTGCTTACCCAACTCGACGTCGACCTCGCGCGAGTGGGTCACCGGATGTTCCATCATTCCGAGCGCCGAGGCGGCGTTCGAAGCGATCGACATGATGAAACTGACGAAACCCGCCGGATCGCGTGCTTCCTCGAGTTCTTCCGGCGTGAATTCCTCATCGAGTTCCTCGGCCGGTTCAACCTGCGGCGGTTGAGTCGTTGCTGGCTCGGCTTGTGCGCCGCTCACAGTTGTTTCCGCGGGCGCTGCTGCAGTTGCCTGTTGCGGTTCCGGCTTCTCTTCTGGCGGAAGATCGCGCGGACTGCCGTCAGGATTGAACAGGCGCCGATCCGTTACTTTGAAAGTTGGTTGATCGTCACTCATAGCTCTATTGTGAATTTAACCTGATGGTAGCATAGACTACTGCCATGCCCACAACGTTCAACGATCTCGTTAATTTGATGGAGCGTTTGCGCGCCCCAAACGGCTGTCCCTGGGACCGCGAACAGACCTACGCCACACTCGCGCCGATGCTGCTCGAGGAGGCTTACGAAGCCTTCGAAGCGGTCGAAGAAGCGCGCGAAGGCAAGCCCGCCGAGCTACGCGATGAGCTCGGCGATCTGCTGTTTCAAATCGTCTTTTACGCGCAGGTCGCGAAGGAACGCGGCGAGTTCAATATCGACGACGTCATCGGCGCCATTCATGAAAAGATGGTGCGGCGCCATCCGCACGTCTTCGGCGACGTCACTGCCGAAGACTCAGCCACAGTTTTGCTGAACTGGGAAACGATGAAAGCCGAAGAGCGACGCGCGGCCGGCAAAACTGAAGACGTGAAGACTTCGTTGCTCAACGGCGTCTCTTCAAAAGCGCCCGCGTTGATGGAAGCTCATCAGCTTTCCACCAAAGCCGCGCGTGTTGGTTTCGACTGGAAGTCTGTCGACGACATCTTCGACAAGTTGCAGGAGGAGATCGAAGAACTGCGGGGCGCGATCCGGGATCATGCAAATCTGAAAGACGAAGCAAACCACGCGCGCGTGCGAGAAGAGATTGGAGACTTACTTTTCGCTGCGACGAACATCGCGCGGCACATGCAAGTAGAACCCGAAGCGGCATTGAAACTCACGAATCGCAAGTTTCGCCGCCGCTTCGAGTTCATCGAAACCTCATTGCACGATCGCAATCAGGCCTTTGATCAAACCTCGATCGAGGAGCTTGAAGACCTGTGGCAACAAGCCAAGTCCACCGATCACACTAATCGTTAATGCGAACCGACCGCAGCATGTTGTTGAACGCACTGTCGAAACTGCGTTCGCCCTGCGGCGTGACCGCGATCATGTACAGCACCTGGCCGTTACTCAATTGCGTGGTGATCAGCCTGATGTTTTCCGGTCGTCCTGTGGCTTCGTTGACGTTTCTCAGGTTGGTCCACAGCGCCTGATGGCCATCGATCGTGGTGCGCTGATATCCACCGGTCGCTCGCATATTGCGGTTTCCCTGAGCAAAACTGTTAATAATTTCCTCAGTAGCCCGCTGCAGGTTGCGATTGTTGGTCTGCGCCACGCCGAAGTTCGTGCCGTGCGTAAAGATGGCCTGACCGTTGACGCTGCCGTAGCCCCCCTCAGGCGCGAACCACACCGAATTGCCTTCGTTGATCTGTCGCCAGTTGGACGGCACGTTCACCCGCACGCCACCGTTGAAGATTGAAACGTTCTGATAGCGAGAGGACGGGGAGTCCACGCGTCCGGTGGGCACGTTGTTCGGATAACTGGTGTTCTCGCCCGTCGGATAACGCTGGCCGCTACGAGATATCTCCTCCATCGAAGGAGCAGCGCCGTAACCGCGCAAGCGCTCCTGAACGCGAGCAAACTCACGCGAGTCGCGCACTCCACCGTTGACACGCAGGGCCTGAGCTTCGCGATTGATGCGCTCGTAACGATCGCTCGGGCTCGGGTGATCGCTCAAAAAGCCGCCACCACCGCCGCCCTGTTGTTGGATCGTGCGAAACATGTTCGCCAATTCGCGCGGATCGTAACCAGCCTGCGCCATGATCTGCGCGCCGAGTATGTCAGCTTCTGTTTCGTACTCGCGACTAAACTTCAATAGATACACGGCAAACGGCGCCTGGGCCAACTGACCCACGCCTGGATTCCGCGTGATGATCGCGCCGGCTATTCCAGCGATCGCGGCAAGCGTTCCATACTTCTGAGACTTGGTCGCCTGAGCCGTACCGTGGCGCAACGCCACGTGACTGATCTCGTGGGCCATCACACCGGCCATCTCGCCTTCAGTGCGTGCGGCTTCGATCATTCCGCGGTTTACGTACATGGGTCCACCGGGAAGTGCGAACGCGTTGATGTCTCGCGCATTGACGACTTTGAAATAGTATTGAAATTCGGGATGTTGAAACTGTGATGGAATCGCAGCTACGAGGCGCTCGCCAACTCGCTCGACATAGCTGCGAGTTTGTTCGTCATTCAGCAGTGGAAACTGTTGCTCTGCTTCCTGCGCCGCCTGGCGGCCGAGTTTCACATCATCTTGAACACTGAATTTGTTGCTGTGATATTTGATCTGCGTCTGTGCCGCCAAGGACAACGGCATCACCGCGATAGCAATCAACGTTAACCAAGCAATAAACGGTCGTCGCCTTTTATTCATACCTTACCTCCGACAATAAGCGCTGTAACCCTTTTGCGAAGCTGTTGCACCAAATCGAAACAGGATCGTCCCTATTTCAAGGGAATCGGGCGATCTTACAGCCGTTCATGCAATGAAAATGCCAGTAGTGAGGTTAACCGTGCGTTCGGGGCTCGATGTGCTGGTTAAACCATTGAGCCGGTTCCGCAAGGGGAGCAATGCGATGGGGCTCGCCGCGCCAGACGCGAATCATCGAAATGATCAGGAAAATAGTCGTGGCCGCTCCGAACAAGTTGCTGCCGAACCCACTGCCGCTGAGGGTCCCAATCACGCCCAAGAGACTCGAAATAACCAAAATCGCGATGTGCAGCGCCAGCGCCTGCGACGCGTGAAAACGAACTCTCAATTCGCGTCGTGAAGCCAGAAAAAGCTCAACTAACGAAGCGACAATGCCGATCCACGGCGCATAAGCCAGCAACAACGCCCACTTCTCCGGAATACCGAGACCTACGACTGGACGCGAACTTGGCGGATTTTTTACCGGTTGGTAGTACGCGTTTGCAGGCGGTTGTTGATACTGTGCCGGCGGCGCGTACGTTGGTGGTACAAACACTGACGGGTATGACGATTCGAGCGGTGGATTTTCGTAACGACGAGTCGGCGCTTCAGAATACGCGTTTTGCCGCGCGTCTTCATTGGCGTTCTGCCCAACTTGGCGCGTAGCGCGACTGACTTGTCGCGTCGAATTACCGCCTCCCCACGATTCTTCCGCGTTCCGTTCAACGTCGGGGTCGAGTGGGTTAGTGTCGTATTTGTTCTTCTTTGTTTCCATCCTCAGCCGTTTTGGTCTTTCCCGGGGCGCAGTTAAATCTTACTCGCCCGCGATCTCATACTCAACCGGTTCCCAGTGGTGTTCCCGTTCGGAAATGGAAAACGCCTTCACGGCCGCTTCGGTTCCGCCAAGCCCCACGATGAGGTAAGTTGCTGAAGGATAATAAGCAAGCCGCACGTCAGTTTCGGAGGGACTCGGATCGACGGCTCGCGGATGTGAGTGATAAATCGCGAGCAGTTCCTCGCCACGCTCCCGCATCTGGCGCTGTGCGGCGAACAGGTCTTCGGGCGCGGCTTCGTAGCCCAGTTCGGGATTCGCGGTGACGTTTCGGAGACGGTAGATACTGCGGGCCTTGTTGTCTGCCAGACCGCCAATCAGGCCGCAACATTCCGCCGGAGCCACTTCGCGAGCATGAGCAATCATTGCGTCGAGGTGTTCGCCAAGGAGCCGGAGGGTTGGCATTTCAGTCTTCGACTATGCGCAGGTGTAGTTCTTCCAACTGGTTCAGATCCACCTCACCCGGCGCATCGATCATCAGGTCCGCGGCTGACGCCGTCTTCGGAAACGCGATCACGTCGCGCATGTTGTCGGTGCCGGCGAGAACCATCATCAGGCGATCGATACCGGGCGCGATACCGCCGTGGGGCGGTGTGCCATACTCCAGTGCGTCGAGGAAGAAACCAAATCTCTGGCGCGCTTCTTCCGTCGTCATGCCAAGGGCTTTGAAGACGAGCCGTTGCACGTCACGCCGGTGAATACGAATCGACCCGCTAGCCATTTCGACACCGTTGATGACCGGATCGTAAGCCTTCGTGCGGATCTGCGCGAGCAGATTGGTTTCACCGCCTTCGACGGCGCGTTCGAGTAACTGAAGGTCTTCGTCGACGGGCGACGTGAACGGATGGTGCATCGAATAGTAGCGGCCGTCTTCTTCGTGAAACTCGAACATAGGGAAGTCAGTGACCCAGAGCGGTGCGTAGACGTTAGCCGGAATCAGGGTTTCGCGTTTGGCGATCTCGTTCCGCAAAGCTCCAAGACTGGCGGCAACAATCTTTGACTTGCCGCTCACGATTAAAACCAAATCCCCTTTTTCTGCTCCCGCAGCCTGGGCTATTCGCGCCACGTGGTCGTGGCCGAGTGCCTTGAGTAGCGACGACGAGACTTCATCGCCCAACTTGATCCACGGCAACGCGGTTGCGCCATATCGCTTCGCGAATTCCTGCAATTCGTCGAGAGTCTTGCGTGAAAGGTTTGCGCCGCCCGGCACGACGATGCCTTTGACCTGTCCACCTGAACTCAACGCTGACGCGAACGGCGGAAATTCCGTTCCTTCCAACGCCTGCGAGAGGTCCTGCAATTCGAGACCGTTGATGCGCAGATCCGGTTTGTCAGAACCGTAACGCGACATCACTTCAGCGAAACTGAAGCGCGGAAACGGCGTTGGCAACTCGACGTCGATCAGTTTGAAGACACTGGCAAACAGACCTTCGATCAGTTTGTAGATCTGATCGAGTGTGGCAAAGCTCATCTCGACGTCGAGTTGCGTGAATTCAGGTTGGCGATCGGCGCGCAGGTCTTCGTCGCGAAAGCAGTGCGCGATCTGGAAGTACTTGTCCATGCCGCCGATCATGCACAACTGCTTGAACAGTTGCGGCGATTGCGGCAACGCGAAGAACTTTCCCGGAAAGATTCGCGACGGCACGATGTAGTCGCGCGCGCCTTCTGGCGTCGACTTGATCAGGATCGGCGTTTCGATCTCGGTGAATCCCTCGGCCGTCATGAAACGCCTGATTTCATTGGTCACGCGATGCCGCAGGTGCATGTTCGCCTGCAGCTGCGGACGACGCAGATCGAGATAACGATATTTCAGACGCAGGTCTTCGCTGGCGAGCGCGTCCGTCGGCGCGTCGAGCTGGAACGGAGGCGTGCGCGCATCGTTGAGAATCAAGAGTTCAGTTGCATGAATTTCCACGTCGCCAGTGGCAATCTTTGGATTGCGCGTGTTCGCGTCGCGCATAACGACTTTGCCCGTGACGGCGATTACGTACTCGCCGCGGAGTTCTTTAGCTTTGGCGTGCGCGGCGGCTGAGACTTCCGGATTCGAGACGACCTGCGTGATGCCCGCGCGGTCGCGCAGATCGACAAACGTGAGTTCGCCGAAGTCGCGACGCTTTGCGACCCAACCCATGAGCGTCACTTGCTTGCCGATTTCGCTCGCGCGCAGTTCACCGCATGAATGCGTGCGTTCCAGGTTTCCGAGATGATCCAACATTCTATATCGCTCTGTTTCGTGGAATACTCAGTGATTGCCAGGCGGCGGAGCGGAAGTGTTTGGCCAGGAAAACAATCTGGCCGATGTGATACGCGTAATGCATCAGTTGGCGATTGATCGCCTGCACGACTGTGTGCTCTTCGCCGCGAATATAGACTCTCTTCTCTAGATCTTCGATTTGCAAGGGGTCGAGTGCGTCGAAGACGCATTGCCAGCCGCGTTCCCAGTAATCGCGCAGTTCGTCTTTGGTCGTTGCGGGAAGGATGACGAATTCATAGTCGCGATTACGGTTCGGTTTCTCGCCGTCGGTCGTTAAGAAATCGGTCCAACGGGAAAACATGTTGCCGGCCATGTGTTTCATGACGACGGCGACGCTGTTTGATTCTTCGTCGAGCGTGACGAAGTAGTCGTCGGCTGTAAGTTGGTCGAGTGCTTTCTCGGCGAGCTTCTTGTACGCACGCATCGCCTTGCGCGAGTCGTCCAAATAATTCTGTGCTACTGCCTGACTCGACATTTGTAAGTCCGGGTACGTTCTAACGCCGGAGGCGTTTCCTAGTTAGAGCCCAGGGTTGTAGCCTGCGACAACCCTGGGATAACACATACGGTTCGTTTCGAACGCTGAAAGCGTTGGCTAACTTCAACCCGTCACTTCGCCAACGCTTTCAGCGTTAGCGGCTCTTTTACCTTTGTACCCCAGGGTTGTGCCAACCCTGGGCTGAGATTAGCCAACGCCTTCGGCGTTTTCATTCCGTCGGCGTTTTCATTCCGTCGGCGTTTTCATTCCGTCGGGCGTTTTCATTCCGTCGCGTTTTCATTCCGTCGGCGTTCTTCATGACTAACGTCACGAGTTCTTCGCGGGAAACGGCTTGCTGCTCGCCGGTCGTCATTTCTTTCAGCCCGACCTTTCCCTGAGAGCGTTCTTCGTCACCGAGAACCGCGACAAAAGGAATACCGCGCGAGGATGCGTATTTGAACTGTTTACCGAGCTTATCAGCCTCGGGATACAGGTCAACTCGCAAACCTGCGGCGCGCAGCGTCCGCGCTAACGAGAGCGATTCGTCCATCGTTTGCTCGTTCCAAATCGCGACCATCACATCGGCGGGCGTCGTGACGACCTGCGATGGAAACATCTCCTTCTCGCTCATGACCACGAGAATTCGTTCCAGGCCCAACGAAAAACCGCACGCGGGAACATCCTGTCCGAGAAACATGCCGACGAGATTGTCGTAACGTCCGCCGCCACCAAGACTGCCCGCCAGGTCCTTGACGTTGATCTCCATGATCGCGCCGGTGTAATACGAAAGTCCACGCGCCAGACTCGGGTCGATTTTCAAGCGTTCACCGATCCCGGTGGCTTCGCCGAAGTCGACGATCGATTGCAACTCGTCCACGCCTTGCGCACCAAGTTCGTTGTCGCCAACAAACTCTACGATGCGACCAAGAACCGCTTTATTCAGAGCTTGTTGTGTTTGATCCGCGATATCCGCTGCGTGTTCCAACTCACTCAGAGCGGAGAAGAAATTTAAGAGAATTTTACCGGCCGCCTCGTTGATACTGCGCGCGGCAAATTCCTTCTCAACGCCTTCACGCCCAATCTTGTCGAGCTTGTCCAAGGCGATCAAGGCGGAATCGTGATTCTCGAGCGCGACGCCTGCAACCGCAAGAATGCCGGTCAACGCTTTGCGGTGATTTATGCGCACGCAAAAATCATTGAATCCAAGCTTCGTCAAGACCTCACACGCGGCCGAACAAATCTCCGTCTCCACGATCATGGATCGCGAACCAAGCACGTCAACGTCGCATTGATAAAATTCCCTGAACCGCCCGCGAGCGGGACGATCCGCCCGCCACACAGGCTGAATCTGATAACGTTTGAAAAACTTCGGCAGCTTGTCGCGATACTCCGCCACTACGCGTGCGAGCGGCACCGTCAAATCGTAACGTAGCGCGAGGTCTGCTTCGCCCGTACTCTCGTGCACGCCGCGTTTAAGGATCTTGTAGATGAGCTGGTTCCCCTCTTCGCCGTACTTGCCCATCAACGTCTCGATGTTCTCAACCGCCGGCGTCTCCAGCGGCTCAAACCCGTAGCGCTCGTAGACCTCTTTGATCACACCAATGACGTATTCTCGTTTGCGAACCTCACCGGGCAAAAAGTCGCGCATCCCGCGCGGCGGTTGAGTGTTCTGGGGCTGAGTCTTCGTCGAAGGCATCACTTAAAAATAGAGAAACCCGCGTAGATCACAAACTGATTAAGACCACGATTCGATCCAGCCCGGTCGCCGTTCGAGATGTGATGAAACCTCACGCCTAAACTCACGGCGCGCCTCTCCGACGTGAAGATGCGAATACCACCACCGGCTTCGCCAACCAGTGCGAGCTTGCCGGCGTCTTCGATCGGCACTGATTTATTGAACCAAAGCAAACCGCCATTTACATGCGCGAATGGATGCACTTTCGAGCCGTTCGCAAAATCCAGTTGCAACCCGAGCGGCGTGACACCACCTCCGTACGCAGTTTCACGTTGAAAAGTCGTGACACCGCCGGTTGTCGTGCGGCTGACAATCGTACCCGTCGCCAACGCAAGCGGCACTGCGTCGAACGTATACTGAAGCGCGAGACTATCATTTGCCGCAAGCGTGCGGCCATAACGGAAAGCGGCGATCACAAATTTGCGGCCGGCAGCCTCGTCATCCCGCAGTCCGCCAAAGATCGTTGTTGCCTTCGGCGAAAAGCCGCCCCAAAATCCAAACTCATTATCGCCGCGCTTTAAGAGAAACGGATTGTCGGTGGACTGTGCAAGTACTGCTGTGTTGATGAAGAGCGTGAAAGCTGTCGCGAAGAGCAGTTTTCCGAGAAGTTTCATTCAGCGTAGTTGTCCTTGTTTGGTTTGTTCTTGCAAATACTCTCGCGTGTAATTGACGTAGTTCTGCCAAAACTGGGCGAGGTCCGCCACTTCCTGATCCGTCAGCGCACGCTTCACACGTGCCGGCGTTCCCATGACGAGCGAGCGCGGTGGAATTACTGTCCGCGGACTCACAAGCGATCCGGCCGCAACCAGCGACAACTCGCCGATACGCACGTCATCGAGCAGGATAGAACCGATGCCGATCAACGACCCTCGTTCGACGTAGCAACCATGCAACGTCACGCTGTGACCGACAGTGACCTCCTCTTCGAGAACCGTCGGGTGCGTTCCGTTCTGCACGTGAATCACGCAATTGTCCTGAAGGTTCGCGCGGTCGCCGATGCGAATGTAGTGAATGTCACCGCGGACCGTGCAGTTGCACCAGATCGAGGCTTCTTCGCCGAGGTGCACGTCGCCGATAATTTGGGCGCTGGGATCCACGTACGCGGTCGGGTGAATCTGCGGGTGGACCCCACGAAATGGTCTAATCATAGGGTTTTGGATAGTAACATACGGCCACAGATCACAACGATTGTGCTAAATTGCATCTATGACCCGGCGCTTCCTCTCTCTCATTCTGCTTGCGCTACTCGCAAGCGCGACCTCGTGCGGTGGTTCGTTGTTCAAAGTGAAACCCGCAACCGAGCTGCCGCCGCTGCCAGCGAACACGCGCAGCGCCGATGCCGGCGGCGTAACCGTTCGTGTCGCGCCGCTGCTGTCAGACGAAGAGGGCCAGGAGCTGTTTGAAGCAAATTTGCCGCTCTCCGGAGTGTTGCCCTTGCGTGTGGAGTTAGCGTTTCAGAGCGGCGTGCCGGTGGAATTAAAGAAGGCGCGGTTTCGGTTGCGCGACAGTGAGAATCGCGAGTGGAAACTGTTGTCACCCAAGAAAGCGATCTCACGCATCATGAAGGCAAACGGGGTCACTCTTTACAATCCCAACGCACGCAAACAATTCGAGCAGGAGTTTGGCGCGTACGCGATCGACCTCAAGACGCCACTCTCTTCAAGCGATTCGCGCCGGCAAGGTTTTCTGTTTTTCCAAACACCAGATAAAAAAGCGGTAACCGCCGGACAGCAGCTAACGCTGACTGTCGAACGGTTACCGCAGACCGCTACCATCACGGTCAACTAACGAGGTTATCCTCTTGGTCCAGTTGCCCGCACGGTGACTTCAGTTCCGGACGGAAGGCTCAGGTCGTCTCGACCCTGAACGTAGACCGAACCTGCACCGGCGCCAGCACCGATTACGGCACCGATCGCCGCACCCTTGCCACCGCCGGCAATCGCGCCAATGATGGCGCCAACAGCCGTACCAATCGCCGTGCGCTGCACGGTTTTGTTGGTCTGGTTACTGTCGCGAACTGCGCCTTCGTTGTCGATCTGCACAACGTCACCTTCCGGCGTCCGCACGGTGTCGAGAATGCCGGCAAAACGATACGTTCTGCCATCACGCATGCGAATGTTGTCGAAGTCGAGCGTCATTTGCGAGCGTCCGGTGACCCGTCCGCTTCGCTCAACGCTGGCGACGTAGCCTTCGATCGTCGCGCCTTCGTACTGCCCGGGCGAGCGGACCGTCATCGTGAAGCGATCGCCCTGATTGACGTTCTGCGTCGAGAGATCGCTATTGAGCACGGCCACCAACTGCGTCCCATCCGGAATAATGAAGTTGCCTGCTACTTCACCACTGCCAACCGGCGAATCCTCTCGGTTGGTGTCGTACAGGTTCAACTGCGCAACATCAGCAGTTCGATCGTAGTAAGTCCGCACCGTAACCGGTTGGTTCACACGGTCGGTGTAGAG
>Ga0196977_1000644_pt1 | contig 16919 bp, 19 predicted proteins | sample S3v_1013CmetaG_FD_148634 | JGI IMG/M metagenome (GOLD analysis project Ga0196977, IMG submission 148634) | Soil microbial communities from Anza Borrego desert, Southern California, United States - S3+v_10-13C | ecosystem: Environmental > Terrestrial > Soil > Desert | place: USA: California...
AGGATTTCGGCCTGCCACGTGCGGATGCGGCCGCGGTGCGCGTGTCGAGCGTCGATGAGTCGAAAGCGATGCTGCTTCGCGCGCTGGAAGGCGAACGCGGCGCGGCGCACGACATCGTGGCGCTCAACGCCGGCGCGTCGATATACGTCGCCGGCCTCGCGGCCACCCTGCGCGAGGGCGTCGAGCGCGCCGTGGCGACGCTCAGGAGCGGCGCCGCGCGCCGCAAAGTGGACGAGTTCGTCGCCGCCACGCGCAATGTCTGACCCGCGCGAACTCTCCGGGATCCTCCAGCGCATTCTCGCGGTCAAGCGCGAGGAGATCGGCGCTGCCCGCGCCGTGCGGCCGATGGCCGATCTCGAAGCGGCGGTCCGTTCGGCACCTCCCTGCCGGGACTTTGGAGCCGCTCTGCGTGCGAAGGTCGCGGCGGGTAACGCCGGCGTCATCGCCGAAGTCAAGAAGGCGAGCCCCAGCAGGGGCGTGCTGCGGCAGGCGTTCGATCCTGCCGCCATCGCCGGATCGTACGAACGCCATGGCGCGGCGTGCCTCTCCGTGCTGACCGACGCGCAGTTCTTTCAGGGCTCGCTCGATGATTTGCGCGAGGCGCGTGCAGCCTGCGCGCTGCCGGTGCTGCGCAAGGATTTCACGATCGACGAATATCAGGTCTTCGAAGCGCGTGCGGCCGGCGCGGACTGCATCCTGCTGATCGCCGCCGCGCTCGAGCTTTCGCGCATGCAGGCGCTGGAAGCGCTTGCGCGCGAGATCGGACTCGCCGTGCTCGTCGAAGTTCACAACGCGGCCGAGCTCGAACGGGCGCTGCGACTGAAAACGCCGCTTCTGGGTATCAACAACCGAAACCTGCAGACCTTCGAGACACGCCTGGAGACGACGCTCTCGCTGCTGCCGTCGATCCCGTCCGACCGGCTGGTCGTGACCGAAAGCGGGATTCTCGCCCGAGGCGACGTCGATCGCATGCGCGCGGCGAACGTGAGCTGTTTCCTCGTCGGCGAAGCGTTCATGCGCGCGGAAGATCCCGGAGCCGAGCTGCAGCGGCTGTTCGGCACATAGGAGGAGCATCCGCATGCTGGATCGGCTGATCGTGAGCTTCGACCGCGCGCTGCGAACGGTATTCGCTCCCGCCATGAGCGTGCGGCCCGTACCGGGCGAGAACCTCCCCGATGCGCCTCTGTCCGAAGCGTTGCGCGATCACGTGGCCGCGCTCATGCGCGTCAATCACACTGGTGAAGTCTGCGCGCAGGCGCTCTACGAGGGCCAGGCGCTGACGGCGCGCACCTCGATTGCACGCGAGGCGCTGCAGCGCGCCGCGCGTGAAGAGACCGAGCACCTCGCCTGGACCGAGCGGCGCATCGAGGAGCTCGGCGGACGCAAGAGCCTACTGAACCCGGTTTTCTACGCTGGCTCGTTCGCGATGGGCGCGGCGGCCGGGCTCCTGGGCGATCGCTGGAACCTCGGCTTTCTCGCGGAAACCGAGCGTCAGGTCGTCGAGCATCTCGACGGCCATCTGCGCAAGCTCCCGCAGGACGATCAGAAAAGCCGCGCGGTACTCGAAGAGATGCGGCTCGACGAAGCGCGGCACGCGACGACCGCGATCGAGCACGGCGCCGCCGGATTGCCCGCGCCGGCACGGCTGCTCATGCGCGTCGCCTCCAGCGTGATGACGCGCACGTCGTACTGGGTCTAACGCGGTCGCTCCGATTAGAGATCGAACCTAAGGTGCGCTGGTAGCGCACCGACCGGATGGTGCTACGAGCCCATCCTACGAATCGGTTTCCCGGATTTCGAAGTCATGCGTGATCTCGGCCGTCTTGCCGAGCATCATCGACGCCGAGCAGTATTTCTCCGCCGACAGGTGCACCGCGCGCTCGACCTGCTGCGCTTTCAGCCCTCTGCCCGTCACGACGAAATGGAAGTGGATGCGCGTGAATACCTTCGGGTCCTCCGCGGCGCGATCGGCGTCGATCTCCACCACGCACCCGGTTACCGGCGCACGCGACCTGCGCAGGATGTGCACGACGTCGTAGGCCGTGCAGCCGCCGGCGCCGATCAGCACGGTTTCCATCGGTCGCGGCCCGAGGTTGCGGCCGCCGCCTTCGGGGGCGCCGTCCATGACGAGCGCGTGGCCGCTCTCGGATTCTCCGACGAAGCTCACATTCTCGATCCACTTGATGCGTGCTTTCATTTAGGGTTTCTTGGCAGGGAAGGAGGGTTACGAGAAGGCCATAGGAAAGGAGGTTTCGGAGGAAAACCTTGATTTTCCTCTGAATCGTTCACCCGTCGAGGCGGGCCGCCGAATGCCGGCCCGAGCCGAAGGCGAGCGCAGCCCTAGCGCGCGAGGTCGAATTTTAGGCGGTACCAGAGCATACCCAGCACCTCGTGGAAGAAGATGTAGCTCTCCTCCATTGCGTGGGCGCTCGGTATGAAATCGAGCAGCATCACCCGGACGCGCGTCTTGTACATAGTTGGCGCGGGCACCACGTGCAGCCCGGAGCGCTCGAACGCCATCCGCGCACGCGGCATGTGCCACGCGTGCGTCACGAGATACACGCGGTGGATGCCGGCCTTGGCCAGAATCTGCTGCGACATACGCGCGTTTTCAAAAGTGTTGTTCGACCTGCCTTCGAGCCATTTGACGGTGGCGCCGAATTCCTTGAGCGCGGACTTCATCTGCGCACCTTCGGTCGTGGCGGCACCCGCCGGGTTTCCGGCACTCACGAGGATCGGTTTGCCCGTTCGTCGTTGGAGATGGGCCGCATAGCGCACCCGCGCGAGCGTCGCGTGGCTGACGGTATCGGAACCGTACTCCGGCGCCTGATGATAGGAGCCGCCGCCGAGGACGACGATCGCGGCTGCGTTTTCGTCACGGCCCGGATCGCTGTAGGGGACCTCCAAGGAACGCAAGAGCGCGGCGCTGACGGCGGGTAACGACAACAGGCAGAGCGCGAGCAGCGAGACGAGCGCGAGCGTCGCGCCGGTCCGCAGGCGCGAGCGAGCCAATGCGAGACCGATCAGCGCGAGCAGGATGAACAGCACCGGCGGCAGCAGCAGGCGCGCCGTGACGTTCGTGAGCTCCCAGGCGTTCACGCGCGTGCCGCGGTGTGCCGGCCGCGCGCGGAAAGCGAACGGCGGCCAAACGCTGCAAGGCGCGCACACGGGCCGGCCGTTTTTCCTCCGTAACTTTCTATCGCGAGGCTCATTTGCGCACGCCTGCGAGTGGGCTCAGCCGGGGTCCGCGGTTTGACACAGAAGCCTGATTCCCAATAGAATTCGCGGTTTCGTCGCAATCCGACAGACCCGCAGGACCCCAATGAAGACGTTTTCCGCGAAGCCGCACGAAGTTCAGCACGGCTGGTACATCGTTGACGCGACCGGCAAGGTGCTGGGCCGCGTGGCGGCCGAGATCGCGCGCCGCCTGCGCGGCAAGCACAAGCCTGAATTCACCCCTCACGTGGACACGGGCGATTATATCGTCGTGGTCAATGCCGAGAAGCTGCGGGTGACCGGCAACAAGACCAAGGACAAGCTCTACCACCGCCACACGACGTACCCGGGCGGGCTGCGCACCACGAGTTTCGAGAAGCTTCAGGGCAAGCACCCCGAGCGCGTGCTGCAGCTCGCGGTCAAAGGCATGTTGCCCAAGGGCCCCCTCGGCTACGCGATGCTGAAGAAGATGAAGGTGTACAAAGGCGCCGATCACCCACACGCGGCGCAACAGCCCAAAGCGCTCCAGATCTAAAGGCGAAACGAAATGGCAGTCCAGCAGAATTACGGCACCGGCCGTCGCAAGAGCGCGGTGGCCCGCGTGTTCCTGAAGCCCGGCAAAGGCGACATCGTTGTCAACGGCAAACCCGTCGACGAGTTCTTCTCGCGCGAGACCGGCCGCATGATCGTGCGCCAGCCGCTCGTGCTGACCGAGAGCGAGACGCGCTTCGATATCCAGGTGAACGTGACCGGCGGCGGCGAATCGGGCCAGGCCGGCGCGGTGCGCCATGGAATTACCCGCGCGCTCATCGATTACGACGAGACGCTGAAGGCGGCGCTGAAGAAAGCGGGGCTGGTCACGCGCGACGCGCGCGAAGTGGAGCGCAAGAAGGTCGGACTGCACAAGGCTCGACGCCGCAAGCAGTTCTCGAAGCGATAGCCCGGGACTCGCATCACGCTTCGTTCGACAGGCCGCCTCCGGGCGGCCTTGTTATTTGCGGGCACGAAAACGGCACTAAGCTGGAGCGAACGGCATGGCAAAAGACAAGATCAAGGTCGGCATCGTGGGCGGCACCGGTTACACCGGCGTCGAGCTCCTGCGGCTGCTCACTCAGCATCCGCACGCGGAGCTCGCGGTCATCACCTCGCGCAAGGAAGCCGGTATGCGCGTTGCGGACATGTTTCCGAATCTGCGCGGGCGCGTGCATCTCACCTTCACCGAGCCGTCCCGGGAAGCGCTGAGTGCCTGCGACATCGTTTTTTTCGCTACGCCGAACGGCGTCGCGATGAACGAAGCGCGGGCGCTCTATGACGCCGGCGTGCGGCTGATCGATATCGCCGCCGATTTCCGTCTGAAGGACATCGCGCTGTGGGAGCAGTGGTACAAGATGAAGCACGCGTGTCCCGAGCTCGTGGCCGAAGCCGTTTACGGCTTGCCCGAAACGAACCGGGAGAAGATCCGCGGCGCGCGGATCGTCGCCAATCCCGGGTGCTACCCGACGTCCGTGCAGCTCGGCTTCCTCCCGCTCGTGGAAACCGGCGTGGCCGATCTGCAGCACCTGATCGCCGATGCAAAGTCCGGTGTGTCGGGCGCTGGCCGGACGGCGGAAGTCCACACCCTGCTCGCGGAGGCAAGCGATAACTTCAAAGCGTACGGCGTGCCGGGTCATCGGCATCTGCCGGAGATCTCCCAGGGACTCGCCAGCGCTGCCGGCCGGCCCGTCCGGCTGATTTTCACCCCGCACCTCACACCGATGATTCGCGGCATCCATGCGACGCTTTATATCGGGCTCCTACGGGACCTCGACCTGCAGTCGGTGTACGAGCAGCGCTATGCGTCGGAGCCGTTCGTGGACGTGCTGCCGGCGGCAAGCCATCCGGACACGCGCTCGGTCAGGGGATCGAACATGTGCCGCATCGCGGTGCACCGGCCGCAGGGCGGGGATATCGCCGTCGTGCTGTCCGTGATCGACAACCTGGTGAAGGGCGCCTCGGGCCAGGCAGTGCAGAACATGAATATCATGTTCGGCTTCGAGGAAATCGCCGGGCTGCAGCAGGTCGCGCTGCTGCCTTAGTTTGCCGGGTGAACCGACCGGCCGGGGGAATGTCAGAACGTTGTCTATTACAATAGCGGGTAAGCCCTTTCGGGGCAGGAGCACGCGATGAACGCAGTCACGGAACAGATGCCGGAACCGCTGGTTTTCACCGACAGCGCGGCGAACAAGGTCAAACAGTTGATCGAGGAAGAGGGCAATCCCGATCTGAAGCTGCGCGTCTTCGTCACGGGCGGCGGGTGCTCGGGATTCCAGTACGGGTTCACGTTCGACGAAACGACGAACGAGGACGACACGACGCTGCAGAAGGCGGGCGTCACGCTGCTCATCGATCCAATGAGCCTGCAGTACCTGACAGGCGCCGAGATCGATTACCAGGAAAACATCGAGGGCGCCCAGTTCGTGATCAAGAATCCGAACGCGACATCCACCTGCGGCTGCGGATCGTCTTTTTCAGCCTGACCGAAGTCCGGGGCAATAAGAAACGGGAGCCGCGGCTCCCGTTTTTGTTTCCTGTTGGGGGAAGGGAGATTACGGAGGGAAACCGTGGCAGGTTTCCCTCTGTTCGTAGCGCGTCGAGGCCCGAGCCTTCAGGCGAGCGGCGCGCTTAATCCAGCCGCGCGAGATTCGTCTGACGCAGGAGCGCGAGACGCTGCGCCATCGGCCGCGCGATGCCGTCGAAGGCGAAGCGCTTGTCCGGCGTGATCGGTGGCGCGTCCGGCAGCGCCACCCGCAGCGGATCCTGGTGCACGTCGTTGATGCGGAACTCGTAGTGCAGGTGCGGCCCGGTCGCAAGCCCGGTCGAGCCGACGTAGCCGATGACCTGCCCTTGGCTGATGCGGGCGCCGCGCGTGACACCGCGCGCAAAACCGGAAAGATGCCCGTAAAGCGTCGTGTATTTCTGCTGGTGCCGCAGTACCACGACGTTGCCGTAACCCCGGTCGTAGCCCGCACTCTCGACGGTGCCGTCGGCCGTGGCCCTCACGTTGGTGCCCGTGGCGGCGGCGTAGTCGATACCGCGGTGGGCGCGCCAGCGCTGGAGGATCGGGTGATAGCGGGACTCGGTGAAACCGGAGCTGATACGCGAGAACTCGAGGGGCGAGCGCAGGAACGCCTTCTTCATCGGTTTGCCGTCGGGCGTGTAGTAGTCGCCGCGCCCGTCGGCGTGCTGGAACCAGACCGCCTGATAGGCGTGGCCCTGATTCATGAACTCCGCTGCGAGCACGCGCCCGGACCTCACCGGCTCGCCGCCGTCGTAGAACATTTCGTACACGACGGTAAACCGGTCGCCGCGGCGCAGATCGCGGTGAAAATCGATGTCGGTAGAGAAGATGTCCGCGAGCTGACTCGCCACCGCGTCGGAGAGCCGCGCCGCATCCGTCGCCGCGAATAGCGAGGTCCGGATATCAGCGGAGCGCATGACCACTCTGCGTTCGAGCGGCGCGACTTCCTCGCTGACGCGGAAGCCCTCGCCGTCCGACTTGGCCGTCAGCACCATGATGCCGGTCGAATAGCGCAGCTCGATGAGCTCGCCGCCTTCGGTCGTGTGCGCACGCACGACACGGCCGGGCACGAGTTGGCGCAGCCCTCGGGCATCACTGCTCGCGCGCAGGAAACGCACCGCATCGGAGTCTTCGATGCGAAGCCGCGCGAGCAGGCTCGCGATCGTGTCGCCGCGCTGAATTCGTTCCTCTCGCCAGTAGGTTTGTTCCGCAGGCGAGGTGGCGACCGGCGTCAGCGCGACAGTCTCGACGACTGGCGCGACCACGACTTTTTCGGTGACGGTGTCCGGCGCGATACCGAACGCGGCAACGACGCCCACGAACGGCAAAACGGCCGCCAGTACTGCCCTCCGCACAGCCGTGCTGCGAGCAAGACGCAGCATGCTTTGCAGTACAATGGGTTGGTCTTGAAGCATGATTTTCCTGCGTATTCTGGTTCTAGCTGCGGGCGCAGCGGCAAACGGCCGGAAGCTTAACAGAAGTACTGTCGCCGGCAAACAACAAATAGGTCGCGAACCACTCGATATTACCCGTGGAAAAGCCCTCGTCCCCTGAGGTCGATCACGCCTTGGCCGTCATCCGGCGCGGAGCGGACGAGATCCTCGTAGAAGCCGAGCTCGCGGAACGGCTCCGCACCGGTGAGCGCCTGCGGGTCAAGGCGGGCTTCGATCCGACGGCCCCCGACCTCCACCTGGGTCATACGGTGCTTCTGAACAAGCTGCGCCAGCTCCAGACGCTCGGCCATAACATCCTGTTTTTAATTGGGGACTTCACCGGGATGATCGGCGACCCCACGGGCAAGAATGCGACGCGGCCGCCGCTTTCGCGGGACGAGATCGCCCGCAACGCCGCCACCTACAGCGAGCAGGTCTTCAAGATTCTCGATCGGGACCTGACCGAGGTGGTGTTCAACTCGACCTGGATGGACAAGCTGTCGGCCGCGGATCTGATCAAGCTCGCGGCCACGCATACCGTGGCCCGCATGCTGGAGCGTGACGACTTTGGCAAGCGTTATCGCGCCAATCAGCCGATCGCGATCCACGAATTCCTGTATCCGCTGGTCCAGGGCTACGACTCGGTTGCGCTCCGCGCCGATATGGAGCTCGGCGGCACCGACCAGAAATTCAACCTGCTGATGGGCCGGGAGCTGCAGAAGCATCACGGCCAGCGTCCGCAGGTCATCCTCACCATGCCGCTGCTCGAGGGGCTCGACGGCGTACAGAAAATGTCCAAGTCGCTGGGCAACTATGTCGGCATCAACGAAGCGCCGGGCGAGATCTTCGGCAAGCTCATGTCGATCTCCGATGCGCTCATGTGGCGCTACATCGAACTCCTGTCGTTCGCGTCAATCGAAACGGTCGAGGGCTGGAAGCGCGAAGTGGCGGCGGGCGCCAACCCGCGTGACGTGAAGGTCGGGTTCGCGCAGGAGATCGTGGAGCGGTTTCACGGTCGCGCAGCGGCCGAGAAAGCGCTCGCGGATTTCGACGCCCGTTTCCGGGAAGGCGGCATCCCCGATGACATCCCTGAAGTGCGCCTCGCGGGCGGCGCCGACGGTCTGGCCATCGCCCAGGTGCTCAAGCAGGCGCGACTCACCTCCAGCACCTCGGAGGCGCTGCGCATGATCGAGCAAGGCGGGGTGAAGCTGAACGGCGAGAAGGTGAGCGACAAAGCGCTCAAGCTCGTCGGGGGCGCGGCGGTCGTGCTTCAGGTCGGGAAACGGAAATTTGCCCGAATCGTAATCACATAAACGGAGCGCGGCGGCTGCCGCGCTAAGCCACTTTTTGCGCCAGTGCCGCGGCACTGCGTATCGTAGGTTTAACTCCCCCAGAGGGCCTGAAGGCGCGCTTCGCGGCCGCAGCCGGTCTTGTACAGCTTGTAGCGCACCGGGTTCTTCTTGTAGAAATCCTGGTGGTATTCCTCGGCGCGAGTGAATTCGGATGCGCGCGTCACTTCGGTCACGACCGGACCCTTGAAGGGCTTGTTCTTTTCGAGCGCGGCTTTGGACGCGTCGGCGACCTTCTTCTGCTCGTCGTCGTGATAGAAAATACCGCTGCGGTACTGCGATCCGTTGTCACAGAACTGCCCGTCGCGCTGCGTCGGGTCGACGTTGCGCCAGAACGCTTCCACGAGCTTCGCGTACGTGACTTTGGCCGGATCGTACTCGACGCGCACGACTTCGGCGTGTCCGGTGGAGCCCGTCGAGACCGACTCGTAGGTCGGATTCTTGGTGCGCCCGCCCATATAGCCCGAGACCGCCGAAACGACACCGGGAATTTTTTCGTACACCTCCTCCATGCACCAGAAACATCCGCCGGCGAACGTCGCAACGGCCACCGCAGGCTTCTGCGGCTTCGCGGTCTGTGCAAAACCCGGCGCGGCGCTGCCGAGCAGCCCGGCGAATACGAAGAACAGGATGGATCGGAATGCGCTCATCGGAAGCTCCGTGAGAGGCCGTGAAGAAGCAGGGGTTCGCGCCTTGGTCGAACGGCCGCGGGTACAACTTACATAAGCACTTTACTATATCGGATATTTTCGCGCCCCCGCCGGGGGCTTCACGGAGGCGGCATGCGCAGAGTCACGCTCACGCAATATCTGATCGAACAGCAGCGCCAGTACGGGAAGGTCTCGCCCGAGCTGCGCCTGCTGATCGAGGTCGTCGCTCGCGCGTGCAAGGCGATCAGCCATGCCGTGAGCAAGGGCCCGCTCGCGGGCATCGGCGACTCCGTCGGTCTCGACAACGTCCAGGGCGAAGCGCAGAAGAAGCTCGACGTGATCGCCAATTCGGTGCTGGTGGAAGCGAACGAATGGGGCGGCCAGCTCGCCGCGATGGTCTCGGAAGAGATGGCCGAGCCTTACCAGATCCCGAACCGGTATCCGAAAGGAGAGTTCCTGCTGCTGTACGATCCGCTCGACGGCTCGTCGAACCTCGACGTGAACATCTCGGTCGGCACGATCTTTTCGGTGCTGCGCTGCCCCGCGAATTGTGCGCAGGCGGACGCGAGCGCGTTTCTTCAACCCGGATCGAAGCAGGTCGCGGCCGGATTCGCGGTTTACGGAGCCGCGACGATCCTCGTGCTCACCGTCGGCAACGGCGTCGTCGCCTTCACGCTCGATCGCGAGCTCGGCTCTTTCGTGCTCACCGACGAGCGCATCATGATCCCGGAGGACACGCAGGAATTCGCGATCAACGCTTCCAACGCGCGCAATTGGCATCCGCCGGTCAAGCGCTATATCGAGGAATGTCTGGCGGGGAAGGAGGGCCCGCGAGGCAAGGATTTCAATATGCGTTGGGTGGCCTCGATGGTCGCCGACGTCTACCGCACGCTCTCGCGCGGCGGCATTTTCATGTACCCGAAAGACGCCAAGCACAAGGAAGGGCGGTTGCGCCTCATGTACGAGGCGAACCCGATGTCGTTCATCGTCGAGCAGGCGGGTGGCGCCGCCACCGACGGCACCCAGCGCATTCTCGACATTCAGCCCAAGGCGCTGCACCAGCGCATCGGGGTCGTGCTCGGCTCGAAGAACGAAGTCGAGCGCGTGACGCGCTACCACACGGACGCGCCAAGCCGCTAACGGAAGGAAAGGAGGTTACGGAGGGAAACCATGGGTTTCCTCTGTTCGTAGGACGGCCAGGCCCGAGCGTTTACGCGAGCGCCGTCCTTTATGGCGACACCCTGAGCGGATGAGGCGGGCGCGGGCCGCGCCGCAGCTCGGCGAACGCCGCGAGCTGCCAGTGGCGCACCGCTACGAGCAGCGTCATCGGCGCGCGCTCGCCCAGCGGCAGCTTCGCATCGTCATTGTGCAGATCCGAAAATTCCCGCGTGATGCGCTTCAGCCGCGTCACCATGTCCGCGCTGGAGGCCTTCGACAGCATTCCATTCACGACCAGCATGAATTCGTCGGGACGGTTGAAGCGGGAGCGGAAGAACTCGTTGTGGGCCTGATTATTGAAGAACCGTTGGATCGGACCGTCCGGTAACCACGCGAAGGTGCGTGAGACGAGCAGCCGCACGCGGTTGCCGGGCAGCAGCTCGATGAATTTGAGGCGGTCCAGGCGCGCGAGCAGCTTCACGCACTCGGCGGTGGAGACGTCGTAAGTCTCCACGATCTGCTCGAACGTAACGTGATTCAGGACGCATACCGCGACCAGGAAGAGCTTGCGGTCGGAGACGATCTCCTTTTCCTGCTCGAGCGTGAGGTGCGAGATCAACGCCTCTTCGCGCGCCACGGCGCGGGCGAGCTCGGAGAAATCGATCTGCGTGCAGCGGCAGATGTCGTCCAGTCGTTTCAGCGTGAAATCGCGTTTCGAGAACATGCGCTTCACGCTGGCTTCGCTCAGCTTCAGATTGCGGGCGAGCTGCGCGTACGTGATGCCACGCGCTTTCAGCTCGCGCTTGAGCACTTCCACCAGTCCGCCGGTGTGCGCCATGGCTCCCCCCTGAAGAAGCCGGCCCCGCGTCTGATGCGGCAGGGTCGCGCCTAATAATACCGCCCGCGAAGCGCTCGGCAACTTCATGCACGGCGCTCGCGCAGGCCGCGGACGGGAGAGAGGATGCGCGTTCTCGCGCGTGACAAAAGTCTCACCTCTTCACCCCCACCGAAGGAGGTCGTCATGGAACTGCAAGCGCTGCCCGTCGCTCCGCGCCCCACGCAACGCCCCGTCCAGCTCGTGCTCGTCCGCGCCAACGGCCCGCTCTTCTACAGCCTCGCCGCGGCCTCGATCCTGGAGGCCACGATGCCGCTCGCCGCGGATCGGCTGCTGCACTTCTTCGCCTCGGACAGGACGCTCGCCACATGGGTCACCAGCGAATGGCTGCCGCGAAAGCGGGAGCGCGCGCGAAATCTTCGCGCTTACGTCGAAAGCACCTGGCCGGAGTACGACTGGATGGGCGGTGCGGAGCAATTCCGCGCTGCAGCATCGGCGGGTGGCGGGCTGCATCAGCCCACGGCTGCGCACGAAGCGCTCGCGCGCTGCGTCGCAACCGCGCAAAGCGGAATCTTCTATAGGAGCCTCGCGCGCTGGGCCGACGACGCGCGGCTGCGCGAGCTCGCGCGGGTGATGGCCCTGGAGGAGGCGGAATCGTTCGCGCAGTTCCGCGGGCTGTACGACCGCCGGCTGCGCGTACAGGGTTTCGGGTGTACTGCGGCGTGGACGACAGCACTATCGTGCGTTCGTGCAGCCCGCGACAGCCAGGTGCCGCGGGCCTTTCACGCGATCTCCGCCCATTGCGCGCCGCACGTTCCGTTTCCGGTGCTCGACTACTCCGAATTCCTCGTGCGGATGGGTTCGGTCATCGAGCGCCACGGCAACCTCGGCACGCCCGAGCGCGTGCTCTTCAGGACCTGGAAAGGCCGCCCGCGCGTGCGTCTGCCGGAAGCGGCACCCCCGCAGGTCACGACATTCAGACCGGTGCTCGGACGTGCGGCGTGAGCTGCGCTTGCCTCGCGAGGTGGCCACCGCTAGATTGGGTGTTTCCCAAAGCGGCGGTGTGATCATGAGTGCGCAGGCAGGCAATCTGGAGACGGCGACGCTCGCCGGCGGTTGTTTCTGGTGTCTCGAAGCCGTGTTCGACGACATGGAAGGCGTGCAATCGGTGCAATCCGGGTACATGGGCGGGGCGGTGAAGAATCCCACTTATGAACAGGTCTGCGGCGGAGACACCGGTCACGCGGAAGTCGTGCAGGTCGCGTTCGATCCCGGCGTCGTCTCCTTCGACGATATCCTGAGCGTTTTCTTCGCCATTCACGATCCGACGACGCTGAACCGGCAAGGCAATGACGTGGGCACGCAGTACCGCTCGGCGATCTTCTATCACTCGCCCGATCAGAAGGGAGCCGCGGAGCGGGTCATGGACAAGGTGAGGCAGGCCGGGCTGTATCGCGGCCCGATCGTCACCGAAGTCACGCCGGCGACGACGTTCTATCCGGCGGAGGACTACCACCAGGAATACTTCGCCCGCAATCCGTACCAGCCGTATTGCCAGGCGGTGGTCGCGCCCAAGGTCGCGAAGTTTCGCAAGCACTTCCTCGAGCGACTGAAGAAGAAGCCCGCGACCCCTTAGTTTCTAAGGAAGGGAGGTTACGGAGGGATCACGGGCACCCGGCGGGTTGCCCATGCATGGGTTTCCCTCTGTTCGTTCGCCGAGCCGCGGCTGTGCGGGCGTAGCCCGCAAGGTTTCGTGCCGCGGCCTACCAGCTCCCCGAGCTTCCGCCGCCGCCGGAGCTGCCGCCGCCTCCCGAGAAGCTTCCGCCGCTGCTCGACGAGCTCCAGCTCGAACCGGAGCTCGACGACGAGCTCGAGCTGCTGCCGCCGAGCACGAAACCGCCGACGTTCGCGCGTCCCTTGGTCTTCAGGTCGCGCTTCGCTTTCTCGTACCACGCCGATCTCGAAATCACGAATTTGGCGAGCGGAAAGCCGACCAGGTAACAACCGAGCAGGATCAGTGCGCCCTCCACGCCCACTACGACGATGGGAAACGTCGCCCAGAACGGGATGAGGAACAGGTAGAGGAACCAGCCCATGCCGGGCGTGAGGACGCCGATGATCGTGAAGAGCCCGATGATGCCGAAGATGAATGCGCCGAAAAGAATGCGCTCGGCGATCGACAGGTCCGGCGTCTCCAGACCGGAAAGCGCCGATACCGCAGCCTCCCCGCGGCTTTCCTCGTTCGCCGCACCCTCCGCCGCTTCACCTTTGAGCTGCGCGACGATCGCGCGCACGCCTTCTTCGGTGCCCGTGTCGAAGTCCCCCGCCTTGAATCGCGGCGCCATGACGTTGCGGATGATGCGGTTGGCGTGAAGATCGGTGAGCCGGCCTTCCAGCCCGTATCCGACCTCGATACGCATCTTGCGCTCGGGCGGCACGATTACGACGAGAACGCCGTTGTCCCGGTCCCTGCGTCCCAGCTTCCATGCCTCGAAAACGCCCACCGCGTATTCTTCGATGCTCGCGCCCTGCATCGAGCGCACGGTCAGCACCGCGATCTGGTCCGTCGTCTCGCTTTCGTGCGACTTGAGCAGCGTGGCGATGCGCTCCGCCGCGGCGGGCGACAGGATCTCGGCGTTGTCTACGACCCGTCCGGTGAGGTACGGGACGTCGAAACCGGCCGCCCCGGCCGCGCCCCAGGCGAACGCGGTGAGCAGCAGGAGCCGCGCCGCGAGCGCTCTCATGCGCCCCTCTCCGTCACGATGCCGTTATCGAGCGCATTCCCGGGCGTTGCTTCGTGAGACAGTCCATGGGTCTGTACGAGCGCCTGCAGCTCCGCGAAGCCGGCTTCAAACGCGCCGGTCACACCTCGGTCCCGCAGGGCGGTGCGCATTGCCCGGGCGACCCGGTCCATGTCATCGGGATCGACGTGGCGCGCGATACCGGTGTCCGGCAGCACGACGGCGACGCGCTCGTAGCGGCTCACGAGCAGCAGCACCGCGCGCCGCGCCGCCGTACCGAAGAGCTCGCGGTCCAGGAACATGCCGAGCGCGTACTGGCGGGCCTCGCCTTCGGCGCGCGTGCGATCCAGAAATACGCGGCCGAACGGCGCGACGAGCGCGGACAACGCCGCGAACACCGCGCCCGCGCCGAGTATCACCATGGCACCGAGCGCGAGCGTGGACTCGATCATCCAGCCGGAGAATGGAGCGGGGTACAGCATGACCGCAAGCGCTCCGAGCGCCGATCCGAGCGCATACGCTTTCCACGGAACCTCGGGATATACGTCGCACCTGCCGACGACGGCGGCGACCGCTTCGATTCCGGTCTCTCTCTCGAAGCGGCCGACTAGAGTCTTGATTTCCTGCTGCTCTTTCTCGGAGAGCGTCATGAGGTCGGCATCACGGCGGACCGCCTATTGTGTGCCGCTTCGCGGCACCTTACAAACGCGATGATCTCGGCCGCATTTCTCCTCTGAAAAAACGTCGTGTACCGCTCGGGCGCGGGCCCTGCCGTCGTCATTGACAACGGCGTTTTTCCTCTGCATTCTCTCGTCACCGTGCTGCTTCGCGAGAGCGGCAAGGACGAGAATATCCAACCGACCACCACCGAACCGATCACTGGGAGATACCGAATGGCCGCAAAGAAAAAAGCGAGCAAGAAAGCACCAGCCAAGAAAAAAAGCGCATCGAAGCGCAAACCCAACGCAGCATTCATGAAAGCGATGCAACCGAGCCCGCAGCTCTCCGCGGTGATCGGCAGCGGCGCGATGCCGCGTACCGAAGTGACGAAGAAGATCTGGGGTTACATCAAGAAGAACAACCTGCAGGACAGCAAGAACAAGCGCATGATCAACTCCGACGAGAAGCTCCGCGACGTATTCGGCGGCAAGAAGCAAGTCTCGATGTTCGAAATGACCAAGCTCGTCAACAAGCACCTCAAGTAACGCACCCGATTTCCTGAAACGGCCGGCGCCGCGCGAGCGGTGACCGGCCGTTTTATTTTCTGCGCGCGTACCAGCCGCCGGCGGCGACCGCGAGGGCCATGGTGAGAAATACCGGCGTCATACCGAGCGCGGCGCCGAGCGCTCCGAACATGAGCGGAATGGCGGTCTGGCTGAAGTTGAGCACCAGCGTGCGGATGCCCACGGCTTCCGCGCCGCGTCCGGCTGGCGCCTTGTTGTAGAGCAGAGCCATGATCATCGGCTGTGCGCCGCCGAGGCCGATGCCGATCAGGAACGAAAGCGCGATGAGCAGAGCGGGGTGGCTCACCAGCGGAATGAGCGCGAGCACGAACGCGGTGAAGAACATCGCGCCGAGCAGCATCTTCCATTCGTCCACGTGGTGCACGACGAGCGGGAGGAGGACACGCACGACGAAGACGGCGGCGCCGAAAACGCCCAGCAGGAGTCCGATCGTCGTCGCGGAGAGCCCGAGGCGCGTACCGTAGATCGGCATGACGAACGTATAGAGATCCCACGCCATCGAGAGCATGCCGCTCATGACGAAGACGCGACGCAGCAGCGGGTCGCGTAAGAGATCGGCGATGCGTCGCTTCTCTCCGGGTTTTAGCGTGCTCCTGGCGCGCGGTACCTCCACCGGTCGAACGGCCATGATCGCAAGCAGCGCGACGAGCGCGCCGGCGAGCGCGATGAACGTGTAGCGGTGCCCGATCTCGTCGATGCAGAAGCCGGCGATCATCGGGCCGAGTACTCCGCCGGTGGAAAAAGCGAGGGCGAGCACGCTGAAGTTGCGTGCGCGTGCTTCGACCGGGCCCATCGATCCCGCGGCCTGATGCACGGCGATGTGGAAGAGATAGAAGCCGGAGCCGGCGAGCACGCTCACGATGAACAGCGTCTCCAGCCGCGGCACCGCGGCCGCGATCGCGAGCGAGGCCAACAGGAGCCCCGCACCGGTGTACATCGGCCGCCTCACGCCGACGCGGTCGATGTAACGGCCCCATCTCACGGCGAACAGCATGGGCACGACCGACAGCAGCGAGGCGAGCAGGCCCACCGTGGCGGCGCTCGCCTGGAGCTCGAGCGCCATGAGCGAGATCGTGACGCGGCCCCCGGAGAAGCCGACGTGAAGCAGCACCGTGAGTGCCGCGATGAAATTCATGCGGCGCGCCGCCAGGCGACGAGCGCCACGGCGCCGAGCGTGAGCCCGATGCCCGCGACGACGTGCCGAAGCTCGGACCACGATCCGGGCCGAATCGGGCGCGTAACGAGCACGATCGGCACGAGGCATGCAATGCCGAACGCGAACCGCAGCGCGAGAAACGTGAACGGCGGCGCGTGCTGAAGCCCGCTCTTGGCCGCGATGAAACCGGAGCCCCGGACCGCGACGAAGTACCACGCAAGCGCGGTTTCCAGGCGGCGTCCGGACGCGGTGTGTATGATTCGGCCTGCTCGGAAAAGACCGCAGTATAGGAGTAAATCATGTTCGGCCGGCTGATGCCCCGCGAAGGGCGCTTCTTCGATTTGTTCAACGATCATGCAAACCAGCTCGCGCAGGCCGCGCACGAGCTCGAGGCGCTTATCGCGAGCGGCGACGACCTCGAGCGCCGCGCCTACAACATCGAGTCGCTGGAGAAGCGCGGCGACAAGATCGCGTACGCCGCGATCGAGCTGCTCCATCGGACTTTCATCACGCCGCTCGACCGCGACGACATACACCAGCTCGTATCGAAGATGGACGACATCCTCGACGTCATCGAGGA
>Ga0196977_1000645_pt1 | contig 16906 bp, 7 predicted proteins | sample S3v_1013CmetaG_FD_148634 | JGI IMG/M metagenome (GOLD analysis project Ga0196977, IMG submission 148634) | Soil microbial communities from Anza Borrego desert, Southern California, United States - S3+v_10-13C | ecosystem: Environmental > Terrestrial > Soil > Desert | place: USA: California...
TGCTGTTCTTGTTCTTGATAGATCGTGTACTGCAACGGCCGCTGCTTATATTCAATCGTGATCTCTCCGGTGTGCCGCTCGCGCACTTCGACGTGTGCCTGGCGCATGGTGTAGGGGGAGCGCTTGGGTCTCTGTCCAATATCTTCAAACTCGAAATAACCCAGCTTACCCGGATACAAGAGATAAACGTACCCACGTTAGCCTACGGTTTCGTGTAAAGCGTTATCAAGTGGCATCTCCCGATTATCAATATCGGGATCTGCAGAGATGACATGGCAGAGATCGGGTGCACCTTTGTTTGCCAGGATCTTCGCAATTACCTTGGCGTTCTGTTGACCAGCAGGAACTAGTGTCGCGTACTTCATATTTAAATCTTTGCAGTGTGGAAATTTCGCAAGCAGTCGTGCTCGACCTTTCGGACTCTGGAGCAGAGACAAGTATCGCTCTTGCTTTCCAGGCATGATAAAAACTCGTGAAAATTGCTCTTCATGTAAGTTCATGAAAAATACTAGTACTTCAACGCATCATTCTTGGGATCTTTGGTTTTCGATCTTGCTTATTTTTTCTTCGGAAAGAACTTGATTTCGAACACTTCGTGCGTTTCAGTTTTCACGCCGTTCGCATCTTTCTTTTTCTTTGTTACGTAATACGCCTTGATGCGCATTCCCATTAGCTCTGTCATCTTTATTTCATGGTCTCGGCCGTCTTTCATCTTGACCGTATAACCTTTAGGGAGCACGCCAACGAAGGTTTGAGTGTTGCTGCCTTTCGTATGAGTTAGGGTGAACTCACGAGTGTCTTCAGTTACCGCGGTAACTTCGCCAGTCCAGGTATCACCGTGAAAGCCTGACGGGTAATAGCCAGGTTCGGCGGTTCCATGTTGGGCCACTGAGATTCCGGTGCAGAGCAATATCAGGGCAACACTGAGAACGAATTTCTTCATGCGATTTTCTCCTAGGCCGAAGTGAGTGTCGAAGGTGGAATCTTAATCCATGAAAGCGGAGGATGCTACTAAATGTGATCGTGACCTGCTGCGTCACGCCTTTCGGATACTCATTCACCTCTTACGTGCCTGCACCGCTGGTCCATATGATGGACATATGGAACAGTTAGCAGAAGCAATGATCGAGTGCGATTGAATCTCTTCTGCATCAAGAATCCTTCCGCGGACACGCGTGAACAGCCGAACTGGCTAAACAATTGCGGTCAGTTATCGAGTCCCTTGCCCAGGCCAAACGGTTAGGCGCTCGACGACTGACTCCTATGGTCCAAGCACCCTTCTCAAAGCCGAAAATATTAAGCCATCTGAAATTTATTTGGTGGGTACTGATCGAGATCAATGCAAGCAACCAGACGCGTTCGCGAGCGAACAGGCCAACAAGCCAGCCGACTACGATGGTAAGTTGCTTTGGTTGAAAAAAATGTCCACAAATTGAAATGAAATACGGCCGCCAATGTTGGCAGCCGTAAGTAATTGATTCTAATGGTCGGGGCGAGAGGATTCGAACCTCCGACCTCACGGCCCCGAAACCTGCAATCAGTGCACGTATTCTCGGGCGTGACGCCGGTCGTCGCTTAACCGATACGAGCCGGCAGATAGTTGTGCGAGCTCTGTCACAAGAACTCGATCAACTCGGCGCCACTGCTCTTGCCATGGCAAATGATCAGAAAAGAGGGCGGGTACTATGGCGACTCCGACTCTGCCATCGCACTGTTGGTGGAGGTGCAAAAGGGTGTTTCAGAGACTAGGAGGTCCTAGATGTGTTTTGATTAGGAGGGTCTAACTGAACAGGATGGTGAAGGAATGCACGTGATCCGGGTGAATACTAACCTCGACTTTCGCCTTGTGGGAAATCGAACTCGGGGGTTAGCAGAGGGCGGGTTGCCGGTGACAACCTGAAGTCAGCAGCCTTTTCCTCGGGGTTCGTCGAAAGCAACGGCCAACCGCGGCGCAGTACGAACCGCAACCACCAACCCGCCATTTGAGAGGTAAAAAGCGCCGAGATGACGAGGGTGGTACAAAGCGCACCGCTAATCAGTCCCGCATCGAACGCAATGCTGGCCAAAACAATTCCAGGCCCACCTCTCGCGTTAGCCGTGATCGCCAAATTAACGATGTCCAAACCTCGGAAACCGGCGAGTTTAGCCGCAAGGCCAACGGACATAAGCACTATGAGAGATGATCCCAACAAAAAGGTTAAGAGCATGCCGGCCGAGAAGTCGTTACCAAAACTCAATCGATAACCCACGATTGCAAAATAGATCGGGACAAACACACCAAAAGCAACTGACTTAATGCCTTGCAGGGCGGCGTTCAGTTCAGACTTCTCCCTGTCCCGAACTCCGTTAATTAGTGCATAACCAGCCAGGAACGCGGCGAAAACGGTACTAACACCCAAGCCTGCGGCGACCCCGACGAAAAAGCAAAGTAGTGCAATCGCATATGCGACAAGCGAATGCTGCGACACTGCGCTGTCGTCAAAACGCCATATCCTTTTGAGAAGCCGTGGAACGGCCAGCATGGCAAACCCAATGTAGATAACGGTGACCGCAACGTGATAGGTATTGCTTACTATCAAACCGCCCACAACAGACGAGCGATCGCTCAATGCGGTGGCGATTGCTAACACTCCCCACAAACCGACATCTTCGAGCATGGCAGTTCCGAGGATCAGGCTTGCAAAGCGAGTGTGAAGTATTCCGAGGTCTTTAAAAATGCGGGAAATCACGGGGATCGACGTTACTGCTGCCGCGCTGGCCAGCACCAACAAAGTCGACATTTTCGTTCCGCGCATACCGATCAGCGAATCCATGGGAATTGCGCCGAGCAAGCCAATGATCATAACGAAGGCAAACGGCAACGGCGTTCCAATTCCAAGCAGCCACGCTGTTTCGTGCCGGTTTGACGTTGATAGCAGACCTTGCACTTCGCTCCCGGAAATAAACATGAGCAACAGCAGGCCCAACCAGTAAACCAAAGAAAGCACAAGTCCCGTTTTGTCTGCGCCGAGAATGGGATTTGTGAAGAGAAACGTAAATCCCGGCGAAGCGATCTTCCCCAGTACGAACGGACCTAAGACAACTCCCGCCAGAATCTCTCCAATCAACCTCGGCTGCGAAAGACGCTCAAAAACATATCCAAAGCCGTGCGCAGCCAAAAGGAATATGCCAAGGATTACAATCGAAACACCAATTTCTGCCTCGGACATTGGTACAACCTTTAATCAAGAATGAAGCACAAGCGGAAAGAGACTGTTTTTTCGTGCTGGAGACTGTTTCAGAAAATCTGCGAGGTCGAGATGTTGGCGGCCGGGCTAATCTGAATAACTCACAAACCGGAGAAGCGAAACACACGCGGCCGCTGTGCCATGAGTTTTAAATGATTGACTCCTGCGTTTGTTTCAAATCGGCGTCCCCATAGACAAATCGCTAAAGCCTCGAGAGTGAAATGTACATTCGCGTGTGTTCAAGCCCGCTGCACCGGTCTAGCCGGCTTCTTCCCGGACCGCCGCGCCAAGATTTTGCGTCAACGGCGCATTTTCACACGCGACGTAACGGCACATGCGAGTCTTGCTGGTATTGCTATGTTGGCGCCATGCCCAAACGGGGAGGTAGACTGCATCTCCCGTGGCCCATTCAACGCGCTCGTCTTCGATGATGTATAGCCTTCGCCCTCGAGCGCGTAGATGATCGTCTCGTAACGATGACGATGCCGGCTCGTTGTCTGACCATTAAAAGACCGCGATCTTAAGTGGCTGCGATTTGAAAGGAATAGGTTGGGTTTACGCACTCACCAGGTGTTTCTACCTCTGATAGGACCTGGAACTCGAACCCTGCGCCGGTAAACAATTCTCGAATTTGTTTCTCGTCGCGCAGCATGTGACGCGTGTGAAAAGAGGCAAACCGCTCACAATTCGCGATTAGCCTTTCCTCTAACTCGGTCGAATAATTGGGAAACAACTGTGGACCATATTGCTTTAGCCGTTCACGGGCCTTGGCCGCGTAATTTTCTCGCAGTTCCATCGTTGTCGGGTTGCCAAGCATCGCCGTGGTTACCAGGAATCCACCAGGTTTCAAAATCCTTCGCCATTGCTTCACAATGATTGGCTTGTCAGAATCCTTGAGCACCGTCTGGAATTCGTCGGTAACGACGAGATCGTAACCATGTTCCGGAATGCTGGAGCTCAGCAGATTATCGACCTTGCACTTCAGCGAAACGCCATGTCGTGCGGCGTACCACTCGCTCGACTCCAACGGAGACTGGCAGATGTCGATCAAGGTGATATCGGCCTCGACGCCGGCATGTTCAATCGCCTGGTGCAGCGTACAAAGCATGCCATAATCAGCTGCGGCAGAGATCAATACGTTCGGGCGTTTCACTCGAGTTAAGGCGTCAGCTAAGGTATCGCGATAAAAGGGATACCATTTGGGGACGGCCACCATGTTAAGCAAACGCAGTATTTGCCACGTACCGTGATACCAGTCGCAGTAGACCGGGTTTTGAACTGCATTCGGGTGGTTCTTAATTGCCCATTCCTCCATGCCGCCCGTGTCCTTCGGCTTGCAATAGTCACCAGCCAAGGCGTTCATATACACACTTGATTCCTGTAACTCTCTAAACTCATCTTCGGTATATATGCCTTGGAAGAACTCATCCAGATATTCTTGCAGCGACGATTCTTGCAGCGAGACTTGTGTGACACTCATTCAATTGTTCTCCTTCGTTTCAACTTTAAAAGTATTATTGTTCTGACTACCCCACGGCCGGTGCACGGGCAGATAAGCAGCGCCTCTTGAGCACTGCCAACAACGCCACTATCTGATTGATGCGCGTGACAGACAGAGGCCGACCACCGTTTCCACTCCCACGCCGCTGCGGCGCAGATAATGCGCTAGCTGGTTGGCGCGTCCGTCCAGTTCGGCATAACTTAGTTGCTCGCCTTCATGGACCAGCGCCACTGCCCTGGAGTCCGGGCTCCTTGTTCTTCGAAGAGCTGGTGCGCACATAGATCCTGCGGCAGAGTTTGCGCCGCAATATCATTGAAGCCATGGTAGCTGCTGCCGCCAGTAAGACACCTGTTTGTCCAGCGCCTCTCCTTGCAGCCACTCTCGTTGCCAGATAGCGTAGTCGGCGTACTCGATCATCGGCTCCGGCAGCGGTGATGGTTTGCCACTAAGGAAAGCGGCATAGAGTGTGTAGACCTCGTTGAGCAGCACACCCACGGACCAGCCGTCGGAAACGACGTGAGGGTGGCTGGCATTTGCAAATTCTCCGGCTGATTTCGCAGTCGCTAATGAAAAATCCTTGATGTTCTGTTCAGGACCTGAGTGAAGAGAATGATTTCATACAAAGGTGCATCGCGATCGATGGCGCCAGGTTCAGACTAATTTGTGTGCACCTCGTCTGAGTCCTCAAGCAACCTGGCTATAACGTCTAACTGACGTTCGTCCAGTGCCACCATTTCAAATGGGGAGGCTGCGTAGTCGTCGGCGCCTGACGACTCGCCCGTGGCGGGGGGCTGATCGGCGATGGTTGCCAATTCGGCAATGGTCGGGCTATTGAAGAGTTGTTGAGGATTTAACTGAAGCCCCGCTTCGTTGGCGCGGGCGATGATGTGAATGGCGACAACAGAATCTCCTCCCAGCTCGAAGAAGTTATCGTGAATGCCGATCTTGTCGATCCCAAGGAACGCCTGCCACATTTCGGCAAGCATTTGTTCCTGCTCACTTCTCGGCTCGACATAGGGTGTCGCCATTTCAGGACGTGGATGCACAGATTTCAGCGCTAGAGGTTTAAGACTCTCTACCTGTGCAGTGACGTTCGCCTGCATCAATTCCCTGGTCTGTTCAATCAAGGCGTGGATATCGGTCGACGAAACAACTACCTGCGCTGGCAATGGATTGTTGGACAAGATACGGCCAAACACTTTCAGTCCTTCGTCCTGAGTTAGCCCACCTAAGAGATTCGCCTGGCTGACAGCGCCATGGTCCACGGATTTCTCTCGACTCGCTTCCGCCAACAATGCGACGGAACTTTCCTGATTGCCGTTTTGGTCGTGCTCGGTCACGGCTTTGATGGTTGCGGCAGAGTCGCTAATTTTCCTGGCGGAGAAACCTTCGATATTGACCAGTTCTCTCCCGTGCTCGTCCATTATCACAGCATCGAAGGTCAGCACTTCTTTGCCCTGTTGATTGTCAACTCCCGCGCTCGCATGGGCATACAGTCTTTGTGACAGTGGAGCGTGTATGCTCACCTTTTTGTACGACAGCGGCAGATATGAAGCTCCATTTGACAGATAATACTTCGCGGCACCGGTCACGACGTCGATAATCGCCGGGTGCAGTTTGTAATTCTCGAGATCGGCGGAAAATTCTTCGGGCAGTTCTATGAGTGCGAGCAATTCATCGGTGCCGAGATACAAGGATTTCAAGTTCTGCCAGCGCGGGCCGTAGCCACTCGTAGCGCTGTCGCTTTGGAGGTTCACCTCCGTTCCACACCGCTCTAATAACTCCTTCAGGTCGTGCTTCTGAGTTGTTCCCGGTGCTGCCTGCGTTAACTTGCCAACAGCATGCTCCTGCCAGGTATCGTCTTCCTGATTGGTCTTGCTCCTGACGACGAATTTGAAGCCGCTTCCGTTTCTTTCGAGCACCGTGTGCGCCTCTTTGATCTCACTGTCTCCGAGATGAAAGATGTTCAGGAAGTGAAAATCAGTGAGTTCCACTGCACTGGTTTTCGCGTGTTCTTCGTAGGCCGCTCGCGCGATCTCCAGGTAAGCGGTGCCTGGCAACAACGCGTGGCCCTCAAACCGGTGATCATCGAGAGTCCAGAATTGAGCGACGCTGTACTGGGTTAAATATTCTTTGCGATCAGGACTCTCGTCTATACATTCACCCAGCAAAGGGTGATCGACCTTTCGGTAAGTGAAAGCCGGCTCCGCTGTGCGTTTGAAATATTCTGCCTTTTTAATCGTAAGCCCGACGTCCTGCCATGCATCCCAATTAACAGAGATGGTATGTCTGCCTGTCTGGAGAGTGTCGTAGCGTGCGAACGAGTCCATGAATTGGTTTGCCGCGCAGTAATCCACCTGGCCGATGCTGCCCAGCACGGCAGTGAGAGACGAGCACAGCAAAAAGAAGTCGAGGTCAACTTCGTTGAGCGCAAACTCAAGAGCTCTGAGTCCCTGCACCTTCGGCGCGAGAACAGCAGCGACTTGTTGTGAAGTTCTGAGTTGAATCAGCCCACCGCTTTCAACTCCGGCTGCGTGCACTACACCGTTTATAACGCCGAAGCGCTGGTGGATCTCTGCGACTACCTCCTGCATCCGCTTGCGATCGGTAACATCGCCGCGCAGGATCACAAGCTCTCCGCCGTGCTCTTCGACCGCTTGCAATCGTTTTATTCGCTGGCTGACGGAATCGCCGGCATCATGCGTAGTAAGCCACGACTCCCACTGCGCTCGCGGTGGCATTTCCGAGCGTCCCACGAGAATCAGTTTAGCCCTCACAGTTTTCGCCAGATAAATAGCGAGTTCGAGCGCAATACCACCTAAGCCGCCGGTTATCAGGTACACGCCGCCATCACGCAACTGCGGTGGTGGTCCATCCTGCGCTTTCAGAGTCAGCGACTCTAGAAACTGCACCCAACGTGCGCCATTGCGATACGCAACGACGGCATCAGGCAGTGGCTGTGCAAGTTCTGCGATCAGTTGGTTGACGAGTCTGGTCACTGGCGACTTACCGGTTTCACTAAGGGCAACGTCGATGCTGCGGCAGGTAATGTTGGGGTATTCCTGTGGAATCACTTTGCACGGCCCAAGCACTGCCGCCTTCTCAGGACACAACTCCTTCTCGCCCGCGATGCTCTGCATGTTGGAGGAAAGAACATCGATATGAACCTGCTGCGTGGAAGCCTGGGCACCCAGAGCCTGGGCAAGAAACAGCAAGCTGTAAAAGCCAAGCTTCAGTGATAGTTCGTCAGTCACGAAGCGCTGCCGGAACTCACCTTCCGGCGTTACGTTCCAAAGGTGAACGATGCGCTCGGGAGCTTTTTCTATGCCGGTAAGTGCCTTTAACAGAAGCTTATAATCTTCAGCACGCTCCGGGTTGATCGTGAACGTTTTATCACTCAGTCGTTCAAACTGCTCACCCACTTGCACGATGAACACATCCTGCTTCGCCTGTTCGAGACGCTTCACAATCTGTGGGCCAAGTCCTGCCCCGTCGATGAACACAAGCCAGCGTGAGGTTTGGTTGTTCCCGTTTTCCCAATCCAAAGGCAGAGCTGGCGATTGTTTCCATAGCGGAGTGTAGAACCAGTCAGAAATGTCTGCGCGTTTGTTTAAGCGCGTCTGGTACGGCTCGACATTGACATCTGGTGGTTGTGCGTCAATCCAATAGCGCTTGCGCTCAAAAGGGTAAGTAGGCAGCGGTATTCGTTGCTGTCTTCGCCCGGAGGAGAATCCTGCCCAGTCTAGTTGACGACCGGCCAGCCAAAGTGCTCCAGCGGCATCGAGCATCGTGCGTAGCTCTGACGTTTGCCTTTGTGGGCCGGGGAGAGAGTGAACGCTGCGTGCGCCGGTTTGTTGTAAATGACTTTGCGTCAGGGTTGTTAATGTGCGTCCTGGCCCAACTTCAAGCAAAATCGAGTTCTGGATCTTCAACAACTCACGGACTCCGGCATCGAACCGAACTGTCTCGCGCAGATGCCGTGACCAATAATGCGGGTCCGTCGCCTGATCTGCCGTAATCCAGTTTCCTGTCAGATTCGAAATGTAAGGTAGCTTTGGACGACTTAGTTTCACCGTCTTCACCAATTCCACGAAGGGTTCGATAATCGAATCCATCATCCCGGAATGAAAAGCGTGCGAAGTATGCAGACGACGGCAAAGATATCCACGATCGTTGAGCAACTTTTCCTGCGCTTCGATTACTTCGGTCTCGCCGGAAATGACGCAGAACGAAGGACCGTTTACTGCGGCCATAGCCACACGGTTATCGAGGAGCGGAGCAAGTTCCGCCTCGGCCAACGAGACACTCGTCATAGCGCCGCCCGGAACGCTCTGCATCAAACGACCGCGCGCAGCCACCAGCTTCAAAGCGTCTTCCAGCGTCAAGATTCCTGCTATACACGCCGCCACGTATTCACCGATGCTATGCCCGATCATCGCGCGCGGGCGCACACCCCAACTCATCCATAGTTGGGCCAGTGCATACTCGACAACAAAGAGCGCCGGCTGCGTGAACATTGTCTGCTTGAGTCGTTCTGTGGTCTCCTCAATATTTCCAGGTTGTGGATAGAGGAGAGTGCGAAGGTCAAGGCCCAGGTGTGGTTGAAGTGAAACTGAGCAGCGGTCGATCTGCTCTCGGAACACCTGCTCGGTTTCGTACAGTTCCGCTCCCATGGTGACATGCTGGGCTCCTTGTCCTGGGAACATGAACATCACCGGGTGATCATTTGTTTCCTGAACAGAGGTGCGTGTCTCATCCTGAGCCTCCAGTGCCGCTGAAGCCTCTTCGAGATTACTGCATACAAAAGCCAGGCGATGGTCAAAGGCTTTACGACCGAGCTGAAGTGTGTGGGCCACGTCGGCGATATTCAGATCAGGATGCTGCTTCAAGTGCTGCGCCAGATTTCGAGCGCTGGTCTTAAGAGCGTTGCCGGTCTTGGCTGACAAAACGATCAGGTGCAGTGGTCTGACTGTTCCGGCAGGTTCCACTTGAGGTGCTTCTTCGACTATCACATGAGCGTTTGTGCCGCCGATCCCAAACGAACTAATGCCTGCCCGGCGGGGTGCACCGTCGTTGGTGGTCCATTCGCTAAGTGTGGAGTTCACGTAGAAAGGACTATTCGCGAAATCTATCACCGGGTTTGGCTGTTGATAATTGAGACTTGGCGGAAGCTCTTTGTTTTTCAGCGCGAGTACAGTCTTAATTAATCCCGCTACACCGGCCGCCGTATCCAGATGCCCGATGCCGGTTTTTACAGAGCCTATCGCACAGAACTGCTTCGCCTGCGTGCCGGCGCGGAACGCCTGCGTCAACGCTGCAACTTCGATGGGGTCGCCCATCACCGTCCCGGTTCCGTGAGCTTCTACGTAAGTGATGGTCGAGGCATCAACGCCGGCCATGTGCATCGCCTCACTGATCACAGCAGCCTGCCCCTCTATGCTCGGCGCCGTATAGCCTGCTTTCTGAGAGCCATCATTGTTGATAGCGGAGCCCTTAATTACTGCGTGGATGGTATCGCCTTCGGCGAGTGCGTCCTCCAGCCGTTTGAGTATCACAATGCCCACGCCATTGCCGTTCACTGTTCCTTTAGCAGCCGCGTCGAAGGCACGACAATGACCATCAGGCGATAGAATTCCTCCCTCGTCATACTTGTAGCCAACTTTGTGCGGGACCCAGATGGTGATGCCGCCGGCCAGCGCCATGCTGCACTCACCATTAAGAAGGCTCTGGCACGCGACATGGACCGCAACTAAAGAAGTTGAGCATGCAGTCTGCACGCTTAGACTTGGACCCTTAAGGTTCAGCTTGTAAGAAACGCGCGTGGATAGGTGGTCCTTGTCGTTGCCGATAAAGGTCTGGGTGCCACTGAGGGCCCAAAGACTCCGGCGGTTGGAATAGAGGTTCGATAACAGGTAGGTGGGCACCCCGTGTCCGGCGTAAACGCCGATGCGTCCGTGGTAGGAATCCGCATGGTACCCGGCATTCTCCAGTGCTTCCCACGCGCACTCCAGGAAGAAGCGGTGCTGCGGATCCATGATCTCGGCTTCTCTATGGTTGATGCCAAAGAAGGAAGCATCAAACAACTCCGTATCTTCAATTGTCGCATTTGCCGGCACGTAACTGGGATCGTTGAGCAGCGAAGAGTCAACGCCTGCGGAACGTAACTCCTCCTCAGTGAATGAGGAGATCGCCTCCACGCCATTGCGCAAATTTCGCCAGAACTCATCGATGTTGCGCGCGCCGGGGAAACGTCCCGCCATGCCAACGATGGCGATTCCGTCAACGTCTTCAATCTTTGTATTACTCATCGCACTCTCCCTCCCGAAACTGCCTTGCTTCGCAGGTTCAGCGCCCGCGCATTTGCGAGGCCAGCTTCGCCGGCTATGTACAACTTTTTGTGCAAAGCCAGCCTAAACTCGCACCGGTGCCGACTCGGGTGCGGCTCGGCGTCGCTTCATCAATTTCTTGCGCAGGTTGGCCTGTTCGCGGCCCCGGTCGAGGAGAACGGGTGAATCTCCTGTTTCGCTCAGATACTTTGCGAGGGAATGGATCGTCGAGTGTTTGAACAACTCGATTACCTGGATGTCACTATTCAGGGCCGCGCGCAGTTTGCTATGGACCTTCGACACTAGCAGTGAGTTTCCGCCAAGATCGAAGAAGTTAGTGTGGATGCTCACTCTATCTATATTGAAGACTTGCTGCCAGATAGAGGCAATGGTCTGCTCCAAATCGCTTTCGGGAGGGATGTAGACCGCTTCGGGCTGTGAGAGGAGCTTTTTGGGCCTCGGCAAGGCGCGGCGGTTCAACTTGCCGTTGGACAGCAACGGTAGTTCGCGCGAGACCACGAAGGCCGCCGGCACCATGTACTCCGGCAATTTTTGTCTGAGGTAGTTTCGCAGTTCATCCCCCGTGGGCAGCGGCTCTTGCTTGCTCACGACATGGGCCACCAGAGACTTGTTTCCGGCAGTTATCTTCTGCGCCAGCACGACTGCTTCTCTCACCGCCGGATGTTGGCACAACGACGCCTCGACCTCACCCGGTTCTATGCGCATCCCTCGGATCTTCACTTGATGCTCGAGACGCCCGAGAAATTCGATGGCTCCATCCGATCGATAGCGCGCCAGATCGCCTGTTTTATACAGGCGCTCGCCTCCCGCTCCACTGAGGGCGTCCGGGATGAATTTATCAGCAGTGAGATCCGGCCGCTTCAGATAACCGCGTCCCGGAGCCACGCCACCGACGTGCAACTCACCTGCAACGCCGATCGGCACGGGCTGTAGATGTTTGTCCAAAATGTAAATCCGCGCGTTGTTCATCGGACGGCCAATGGGAATCAACCGTTCTTTTCCTTCGCCCGGGCAAACCCAATAGGTGACAGCTAGCGACGCTTCGGTCGACCCGTACAGGTTGTACAGCTTCGCCTTCGTCTGCGAATAGAACCTGTCTCGCAAGCCTCGCGTCAGCGCTTCGCCCGCAGACGTTACGATCTTGAGGCTGTCGCAATCGTCCAGTCCGTCCAATTCCAACAACACTTCCAGCATGGTGGGCACGTAATCTACGTGCGTCACTTTTTCACGCGCCATCAACTCGAGTTGGTAGACAGGATCCTGATGGCCACCGGCTTTAGCGATGAGAAGACATGCCCCGCTTAACAACGGCGCGAAGATCTCCCACACCGAGACGTCGAAGGTGAGCGGCGTCTTGTGCAGCACCACATCACCTTGGCCCAGCTGGTAGTCCGTAATCCCCCACAGCAGACGATTGCGGACCCCGCGATGGTGCAACATTGCACTCTTCGGTTCGCCGGTTGAACCAGAGGTATAGGTGACATAACACAGGTTTTCACCCGTCACGATGCTGCGTGGGTTTTCTGTACTCTCTGTTGCAAATACTTCCACGTCGCGGTCGAGTCGAATCACTTGCACCCCTGCGAAGGCTTGGTTGTCTGCCAGTCCTTCTTGCGTCAGCACCACCGGGGCACCTGTTTCTTCCAGGATGAAAGACAAGCGCTTGCGCGGGTAAGCAGGATCAAGCGCGATGTAAGCAGCGCCTGTCTTAAGGACGGCTAACAGCGCGATGGGTAAGTCCAGCGAAGGTTCCATGCAGATCGCCACCAGCACTTCCGCTCCCACATCCAGCTTCAGCAGCCGGTGCGCGAGCTGGTTAGCTCGGCGGTTGAGCTCGGCATAAGTTAGTTCCTGGCCTTCAAATCTGACGGCAATGGCGGCTGGAGTTTGGGCTACCTGAGCTTCGAAGATCTGGTGTAGACAAGGAGCGTGTGGGAAGACTTCAGCCGTTTGGTTTAATCCAACTATTAATTGATTTTCTTCCACCGGGCTCAGTAAAGGCAGCGCCGCGATGGGCGTATCCGGAGCAGCAACCGCGGCCTTGAGCAGGATCTGGAAGCGTTCTGACAAACGTTGAATGGTGACGTCATCGAATAGATCAGTGCTGTACTCGAACCACCCTTTGAGCCCCGTTGATGATTCAACCAGATCGACCGTGAGATCGAACTTGGAGGTGCCGGTGTCAGCGTCGAGCGGAGTCAGCCTCATGCCGGGGAGAGCAAAAGTGGGAGCGCCGATGGTATTGAGATGGAACATTACCTGAAACAACGGTGAGTAGCTGGTGTCCCGCTCGAGCTGGGTAACGTCCACCAGCTTTTCAAACGGCAGGTCCTGATGCTCGTAAGCACCCAGCGCTGCTTCGCGTACTCGGCCCAACAATTCGCGGAAAGTGGGATTTCCGGAGAGGTCTACGCGCACTGGCAACGTATTGACAAAGAACCCGATCAGGTTTTCAAGCTCAGGGTTATTGCGCCCCTTAATGGGAACACCGACAATGATGTCGTCCTGGCCGGCGTGCCTGAAGAGAAGTACTTCGAAGGCCGCCAGCAGGGTCATAAAAAGCGTCGCGTTCTGTGACTTACCAAGCTCGCTCAGAGACTCAGTTAGCTCTTGCGGTATTGCGACCGGTTGTCTCGCGCCACCAGAACCCTGGATTGGTGGACGTGGGCGATCTGTTGGTAGTTCCAGCAGCGACGGAGCTCCAGCGAGCTTTTCTTTCCAGTACGAAACCGATTTATTGAGAACTTCTCCCTGTAACCACTGACGATGCCAGACAGCGAAGTCAACATACTGAACAGGAAGGTGGGGCAACATGGATGGTCTGCTGCCTGCTAAAGCGTCATAGAGTTCGGTCAACTCACGGACGAGAATCCCTATTGACCATCCATCAGAGATAATGTGATGCATGTTCAATACCAAGATGTGCTTTTCAGCGGAGAGGAGCAGCAGCGTGGCACGAAACAGTGGTCCTCCTTCTACGTTGAACGGCTTGCGGGCTTCATTCGTGAGTAACAACTGAGCTTCCGTTTCCCGCTGGGCCTCGGGCACATTCCGCAGGTCAAACTTCGGCAAGTGGAAAACCTGTGGGCTGGTAATTATCTGCACTGGCTCACTCTCAATTTGCCGGATGACAGTTCTCAGCGATTCGTGCCGGACCACGACTTCATTAAGGGCCTGCTCCAGTGCCGGCACGTCGAGCGGTCCTTCCATGCGCACACCTCCGGCCACATTGTAGACAGCGCTATCCTGCTGAATCTGGCTGAGAAACCAGAGGCGTTGTTGAGCAAACGAAAGCGGAAAGGTGTCAGAGGTCCTGCTCACGGATGCGATCTGCGACCGAGCGGCTTCCTCTCGTTTCTTCTTGCCCAGCAGAAGGACCAGCAAGTCACGTTGTCGTGGTGAGAGATCGTCGATCTGTTCAGTAACCTTGCTCATGAGAGATCCCTAGCCACAAAGAGGCACAGGAAAAGCAGTCAAAGTGTTCGTGTTTTTTTGTGCTTCTTTGTGGCTTCCTAATTTTGAGGCGCATTCAACAGCGATTCCATTTCCTGCGGCGAAAGCTGCGAGAGTTCCGCCAGAGCCGCACTCAGCGTTGCGTCGTCGGCCTCTCGAACCTGGGTGTGCGCGACGTAGGCGGCCAAATCGGCGACCGTGGGGGTTTCAAAAAAGAGCCGCAACGGCAAGGCAACGTTGAAGGTATCGCGCACACGATGCACGACCTGAGTAGCCAACAGAGAATGCCCTCCCAGAATAAAGAAGTTGTCGTGAATGCCTATCTTTTCCAGCTTTAGAGTCTGAGACCAGATGGCGGCTATCATCTCTTCAAGGGGAGTGCGCGGCGCAGTGAAAGCTTCTTCGATAGCAGGACGCGCATGATCGGGAATGGGCAGCGCTTTGCGATCAATCTTGCCGTTCGGAGTCAGAGGCATTGCCTCGAGCACAACAAACGCAGAGGGAATCATGAAGTTCGGCAGCTTCTCTTTTATTACCCGCCGCAACTCGTCAGCGGGTGTAGCACACTCGCCGTTCAGGACAACATAAGCGACGATGCGCTTGTCGTTGGGTATATCGTGGGGCGTGTCCTCGCGCACCAACACCACCACGTCTCGAACAATGGGGTGCTCGACAAGCACTGCCTCAATCTCGCCCAGCTCAATGCGGAAGCCGCGTATCTTGACCTGATGATCCATGCGGCCGAGGTACTCGATATTGCCGTCGGCGCGATAGCGGCCGAGATCGCCGGTGCGATACAACCGCGCTCCGGATGTGGTCGCAAACGGATGAGGAACGAAGTGCGTCGCGGTTAACTCTGGTCGGTTCAGATAGCCGCGCGCGAGTCCAACACCGCCGATGTGGAGCTCACCTGTTACGCCGACTGGAACTGCCTGCAAATTGCGGTCAAGAATATAGACTTGAGTGTTGGCGATCGGCTGGCCAATCGGTGGCGCGACATTGCCTCCAGTCTCTTCCGTAACTGGCGTCCAGGTAGCCACCACGCTGTTTTCTGTTGGTCCATAGTTGTTTGCGAGGATAAAAGGAAGCGCCTGGCGAGGCCGGCGATGGAGTTTGTCACCTCCGACCAGGAGCGCGCGTAGGGCCAACTGATTTGGCAAGGGTTCTTCCAACACCGCCTCTGCGAGCGGCGTGGGCATAAAGCAGATCGTAATCGCTTCCGCCGCGAGCCACTCCAGGAGCTTTGCCGGATAGAGCAACGTTTCTTCATCCGGAATATGAAGGCTCGCGCCGGCGGTAAGGTATGGCCACACTTCCCACACCGCGGCGTCAAAGGCCGGCGCCGCCAACTGCGTGGCGCGATCACTTGCGCTAACGTGATAGGCACGCCAGTGCCAGGCGCACAAATTGAGCAACCCGGCATGCGGAATCTCTACTCCCTTGGGCTGTCCAGTTGACCCTGACGTGTAAATTACGTAGGCAAGGTTATCCAGTCCGGAGCCGCCGCGCAGATTTTCGCTACCCTCTTTGGCAATGGCGTTCCATTCCGTATCAAGGCAAATCAATCTCAAATTCTCAAAGTTCAGTTGGTAGTGTTCGATCACGCTTTGCGTGGATAACAGCAGCGCGACCCGGGCATCCCTCAGCATGAATGCGAGACGTTCTTCCGGATAGCCGGGATCGAGCGGCAAATACGCCCCACCCGCTTTGAGTACTGCGAGCGACGCCACCACCATGTCGATACTGCGTTCAAGACAAATGCCTACCAGCACTTCCGGTCCCACGCCCAACTCTCGCAGATAGCGCGCGAGTCGATTAGCCCGTTGATTCAATTGCGCGTAAGAAAGTTTCTCTTCCCCCGAGACGAGCGCGATCGCCTCCGGTATCTGGGCTGCGTGAGTTTCGAATAGTTGATGAGCGCCGAGCGCCGGCACTGAGTCTCCTGCGGTATCGTTGAACTCCACCAACAGTTCGTAATGCTCATCGGCGCTCAACAATGGCAGCTCGGAAATCTCCGCGTCAGGATTTGCCACGACGCCTTCCAACAACGTTTGCAAATGTCCGAGCATGCGCCTGGCCGTCGCCGCTTCGAAAAGATCAGTGCTGTACTCCAGCGTGAGACGCAGTTCCTGATCCGTTTCCGCAAAGTACAAGATGAGATCGAACTTCGCCGTCGTCGTGTCTACTTCCAGGGGCCGGAAGCAAACACCGGCAGACTCGAGTTCCGGCATCAATGGTTTCTGCTGGGCCAGCATCACCTGGAACAGAGGTGTGCGGCTGGCATCCCTCTCAGGCTGTAGTTCCTCAACGAGCTTCTCAAAGGGCAGGTCCTGATGGGTGCAGGCATCAATGACTGTCTCTCTAATGTTGCCGAGGAG
>Ga0196977_1000646_pt1 | contig 16891 bp, 14 predicted proteins | sample S3v_1013CmetaG_FD_148634 | JGI IMG/M metagenome (GOLD analysis project Ga0196977, IMG submission 148634) | Soil microbial communities from Anza Borrego desert, Southern California, United States - S3+v_10-13C | ecosystem: Environmental > Terrestrial > Soil > Desert | place: USA: California...
CTCACGCCGAAGTGCATGCCGTCCTTGTCCTGCATGACGGCGCTGGGGCAGGCGTAGTTCGTCGGGTAGACGACCAGCTCCGTCTCGAGCGTCGGAAACGCATCCGAGAGCGCGGTGCGCACGGCACCCGGGAGCCGCGGGTCCACGCTGACCGTGTCGCCGCCGCTCGCGTCGATGCGCGGATGGTGGAACGCGTCCTCGAGGCTGAGCCGGTGATCGATCATCAGCGACGAGATCTGGAATACCGCGGGCATGATCTTGCGTCCGCCCGAGGCGCCGATCGCGAACCAGCCTCTGCCGTCGCGGCTCACGATCATCGGGCACATGTTGGTGAGGGGCCGTTTCCCCGGCGCGAGCGAATTCGGCGAGCCCGGCCGCGGGTCGAACCACATGATGCCGTTGTTCATGAGCACACCGCTGGAAGGCAGCACCACTTTCGAGCCGAACACGGACAGCAGCGTTTGCGTGAGCGCGACCATGTTGCCGTTGCGGTCGATCACGTTGAGATGCGTCGTCGTCGAAGGATCGCGATGGTCGCTCGTCTCGCCCATCGTCGCGAGCCGCTCCGAATAGACTTCGCGCAGCACGCGCGCGTACGCGAGGAACGCATCGGCGTGCGGGCCGCCTGCATGCAGCTTCACTTCTTCGAGCTTGCCGAGCGCACGCTTGATCGTGGGTCCGGCGGTGAGTCCCGGTGCGAGTGAGAACAGCGCGTCGCGGTACTTCGTCTGGATCGGCTCGACGATCCGCGCGCGATACTGTTTGAGATCCTCCAGCGCGAGCGTCCCGCCCATCGCCTTGACGTCCTTCGCGATGCTGGCGGCGATCTCGCCTTCGTAGAAATCGCGCGGACCCGCGTCGGCGAGCCGGCGCATCGTCGCGGCGAGGCCCTTCAGCACGAGACGCCCGAGCGGCGCGCCTGCCGCCGTGACGGGCGGGTAGCCATCCGACAGCCAGACATCGCGCGTCGTCGGATAGCGCGCGAGCTCCTTCGCCATCGTCGCGACCTTGAGCGTGAGATACCAGTCGGCTGCGATACCCTGGTCGGCGAGCGCAATCGCCGGCTTGATGAGATCCGCGAAGCGCAGCGTGCCGAATTTCTCCAGCGCGAGCGCAAGCCCGTCGACGTGCCCCGGCACCGCGATCGAATTCGGCCCGTGCACGTTGCGATCGTCCTTCACCGTGGGCCAGGTGAAGAGATCGCTCGTGAAGCCGCCGGTGAGGGGATAGTCGGCGGGATTCAGGCCGCGCGGCGAGATCGGTCCGAAGTCCACGACCTCGACGCGATTCTCCTTTGCGAGATACACCAGCATGAAACCGATACCGCCGAGTCCGCTGTTCCACGGCTCGACCGCCGCGAGCGCGAGGCCGGTCGCCACTGCTGCATCGACGGCGTTACCGCCCGCGGCGAGCACCTGCGCGCCGGCTTCTCCTGCCACGCGATTTTGAGTCGCGACGATGCCGCCGCGGGTCTGCGCGACAGGCTTGCGTACGCGCCAGTTCTGGACGAGATGCTCGAGCATGGGAGTGTTGGTGCCGGTGTCGCGGGGAGCCAAGATGATAGCAGCGTGAGGCTGCATCGGCGTAGGCTGGGCCGGTGGCCCAGCACTCGCGGTGCGCTACTGGCGCACCCTACGATTAAAGCACCGCAGGGTGGGTCACCGGCGGTGACCCGCCGGCTATTGCGTCGCGACCATCCACGCGAGCAGCCGCGTGCCGAGCGCGAAATCGCTCATGTCCATTGCTTCGTGCGGATTGTGACTGCCGTTCGCGTTGCGCACGAAGATCATCGCGGACTTGAATCCCATGTGCGCGAAATCCTGCGCGTCGTGTCCCGCACCGCTGGGGATGTCCATCGCGGAGATGCCGAGCGTGCCGCAGCCTTCGTGCAGACGCGCGCGAAAGTCTGAGTCCATCGCGGCAGGTTTTTGAAACGAGAATGGGCTCAGCTCGAACGTAACGCGCCGTTTTCTGCCGATCTTCGTCGTAAGCTCCTGTGTGAGCGCCGCAAGTCGCTCCAGCGTGGGCTGATCCTGGCTTCGCAGATCGATCCCGAAGCTCGCTTCCCCCGGCACCTTGGTGAGCGCGTGCTGTGCCGCGTCCGTGTAGAGCTTGCCCACCGTGAACACGAGATCGCCGCCGCTTTCGCGCACGCTCGTCCATTCGTTGTCGAGCGCGTGGATCAGCTCCACCGTCGCCATGACCGCATCGCTGCGATATTCGTGCGGCACCGCGCCGGAGTGCGTATATGCGCCGAGGCAGCGGCAACTGCGGGCGCGCGCGGCGCCGCGGATCGCGGTCACGATGCCGACCGGTATCTGCTTTTCCTCGAGCACCGGGCCCTGCTCGATATGCAGCTCGAGGTAACCGCAATAGCGTGACGGCTCGATGTAGGTGCGTCCAAGCTGCACCGCGTCCGGGTCGAAGCCGGCGCTGCGCATCTGCTGGCGCAGCGTCGCGCCGGTGACGCTCTCGATCGCGGTGTCGAGCTCGGAGGGCGGCAGCATGCCGAGCGCAGCGCGGCTGCCGATGTGGCCGCCGTGCGCGCCGCCGTACCAAGAGCTCAGCTCTTCGGCGCGTATCGCCATGACGGTCACGCTGCGGCGCGGGCGAAAGCCGGCGTGTCTGAACGCGGCGATGGCGCTGACGCCCGCGACGACGCCCGCAAAACCGTCGTAGTTGCCGCCGCGCGGTACCGAATCGACGTGCGATCCGACGATCCAGCCCGGCGCCGACGCGTCCGTGCCGGGCAGCGTCACGTAGAGATTGCCGAACGGATCGTCCGTGATCGCCAGATCGAGCTCGCGCGCCGCTGCGGCGATGCGGTCCGTCGCGGCCTGCTCGCCGGCGGTATAGGGCTGGCGGCTCACGCCTTCGACGTCCGCCGTCTTCGCGCGCACGTCGTCGAATATCGACTGCGCGAGCGGCATCGCGGCCTCGACGGCCCGGATCAATGATTGAGTGTCCATAACGTGAGGGTGAAAAGGGGTGCCGCTATAATCGCACGCTCCCATGCCGAAACATATCGTCTGCCTCACGTTCGACTTCGACGCGCTCTCGGGTTTCATCGCGCGCGGGCAGACGACGCCGGGCTGGCTCTCGCGCGGCGAGTTCGGTCCGCGCGTAGGCGCGCCGCGGTTGATCGCGCTGCTGCGCAAGCACGGCATCGAGAGCTCCTGGTACGTGCCGGGCCATACGATCGAGACGTTCCCGGACGCCGTGAAGGCCGTGGCCGATGCCGGCCACGAGATCGCGCACCACGGCTGGACGCACCGGCCGCCCGCGAGCCTGACGCGCGAGAAAGAAGAGGAAGAGCTCGTCCGCGGCAACGACGCGATCAAACGCATCTCGGGTGAGTACGCGCGCGGCTATCGCTCGCCCTCGTGGGATCTGAGCCCACATTCAGTCGAGCTCATGCTGAAGCACGGATTCGTGTACGACAGCAGCATGATGGGCGACGACTACACGCCCTATTACGCGCGGCAGGGCGACTTGATCGAGCTCAAATCGCCGGCGAAGTTTGGCGCGCACACGCCGCTCGTCGAGATGCCGATCCACTGGTCGACCGACGATTCGCCGCATTTCGAGTTCGTGCGCACCGAGCAGAGCGTGCGGCAGGGCCTGCAAAATGCAGGCAACGTCTACGACAACTGGATTCACGACTTTCGCTACATGAAGCAGGCGGTGGAGTGGGGCGTGCTCACCTATACGTGTCACCCGTTCATCATCGGCCGCGGCCACCGCATCATGATGCTCGAGCGCCTGATCCGCACGATTAGGGAAGAGGGCGGCGTGTTCCAGCGCGTCGATCACACGGTCGAAGAGTTCAAGCAGCGCGTGCCGGTGCCTGCATGAATGCGATGACCGCGTCGCGATTGATGTGCCATGATGCCCGACGAATGTATCGTGATGCTCGTAGGGTGCGCTGGTAGCGCACCAACCGTCATTCCCGCGTAGACGGGAATCCAGAACCACATCGATGACCGTCCGCACCCGCTTCGCCCCCAGCCCCACCGGCTACCTCCACATCGGCGGCGCGCGCACCGCGCTCTTCTGCTGGGCCTACGCGAAAAAACACGGCGGCACCTTCATCCTGCGTGTCGAGGACACCGACCGCGAGCGCTCGACGCAGGAATCCGTCCAGGCGATTCTCGACAGCATGCAATGGCTGGGTATGGACTACGACGGCCCGTACTTCCAGATGGAGCGCCTGCCGCGTTATCGTGAAGTCGCCGAGCAGCTCATGCGCGATGGCCACGCGTACTACGACTACGCGAGCAAGGAAGAGCTCGAGCAGCTTCGCGAGCAGCAGCGCGCGCGCGGCGAGAAGCCGCGCTACGACGGCCGCTGGCGTCCGGAGAACGTAAAGCGGCTCGGCCTCACGCCGCCCGCCGGCGTGCAGCCGGTGATCCGCTTCCGCAATCCCGAAGACGGTGAGGTCACGTTCAGGGACCTCGTGAAGGGCGAGATCACCGTCGCGAACGCCGAGCTCGACGATCTCGTGCTCGTGCGCTCGGACGGCATTCCCACCTACAACTTCGGCGTCGTGGTGGACGACATCGACATGGACATCACGCACGTGATCCGCGGCGACGATCACGTGAACAATACGCCGCGCCAGATCAACATCTACAAGGCGCTGGGCGCGAAGCTTCCGGAATTCGCGCACGTGCCGATGATTCTCGGCCAGGACGGCGAGCGCTTGTCGAAGCGCCACGGCGCGGTGAGCGTCATGCAGTACTTCGAAGAGGGCTACCTGCCTGAAGCGCTCGTGAATTACCTTGCGCGGCTCGGCTGGTCGCACGGCGACGAAGAGAAGTTCTCGCGCGAGCAGCTCGTCGAGTGGTTCGATCTCGAGCACATCAGCAAGTCGCCCGCGCGATTCAATCCCGAGAAGCTCACATGGCTCAATGCGCAGTATCTGAAGGAGTGTGATGACACGCGCCTCGCCGAGCTGGTGAAGCCGTTTCTGATCGCGGACGGCTGCGATCCTGCCACGGGCCCGGCACTCGACCGCGTGGTCGCCCTACTCAAAGAGCGGGCGAGCACGGTGAAGGAGCTCGCCGATACCGCGGTCTATTTCTATCGCGCGGTGGATGCGCCCGAAGAGCTTCTGGCCCAGCATCTGGGCGCCGAAATGGTGCCCGTGCTCCAGACCCTGGCGGAGCGTTTCGCGGCCATCGAATGGCAGCGTCGCGCGATCAACGGCGCGATCAAGGCGTTGGTGAGCGAGCACGCGCTGAAGCTGCCGAAAGTGGCGATGCCGCTCCGCGTGATGGTCTGCGGCACGACGCACACACCCTCCATCGATGCGACGCTCGAGCTCGTCGGTAAGGACGAGGTGCTCGCGCGCATGCGCCGGCACTTGCCGCGGCCGTCACTCTAGTCCTTTGTATTTCCTGTGTTTACAGCGACTCGCGCGCGCCGCTATAATTCGCGGCTCGCGTGGGGGTATAGCTCAGCTGGGAGAGCGCTTGCATGGCATGCAAGAGGTCAGCGGTTCGATCCCGCTTACCTCCACCAACAAAAATGGGGTCAGCCCCCGTTTTCTTGGGGTCTGACCCCATTTTTTGAAAGTCCTTTAGTCCCCATCGTCTAGAGGCCTAGGACATCGCCCTTTCACGGCGGTAACCGGGGTTCGAATCCCCGTGGGGACGCCAGTTACATCAAGCACTTAGCGTTTTAGCCGGTCCCTCACCGGCGCAGGAAAACGCATATTCGCGTAGGTTTTGGGCAGTAAATGGGCAGTAGCTCCCGCTGCCTGAGTGCCCTGCGCTGTCGAAAGTAGTGAGAGCAACGTGCGAGCGTTTTATATATGCATCGCACGCTGCGTGGCGCGCGGTCGCATCGGCCGCTACTATCGCTCATCACAAATAAACGGTTCGGCGCTAACGACATTCCGCGCAATGAATCTCATAGGGATACTTGGGCCTAATTGACTGATGTGAAGCCCGCGCGGTGCGGCTTATCGCGGCAACACACGTCTGATCTCCTCGGCAGCGGCGCCGGTTGCACATGCGCTGCGTCCGTAACTTGTTTGCGCATTCTCGATATTCGTTCTTATCGAAACGTGATGCAGTCATAGCGTCCGAAACCGGCGCGATCGGCCGATAGCCATCGCATTGCTGGTCATCGCGACGGTGTTCGCCGGCAGTGGGAGTGGGGCGACGCCGGCGGCGTCGCGACCGGTGCTGCGGCGTGTCGCAGCTCTGGCTTCGCGGCAGCGTTTGCGGCGTTGGCGCAAGATAGGTCAAGTGAGTGGTTCGCATGGCCATCCAGAATATGGGTGTAAATCATCGTCTTCGGCATTGTGGCGACCAGCAGGAGCTGATCGTGCGGAATTCGGCTCCTGCACCATGCAGGTCGTCGGTTTGAACTTCTATTGCTCCGGTATGCGGAGTAAGTTCGGATGTCGACGACCAGGGCGCCGCCTTATGCGCTTTGGATCCTGCACCTCGTGCAACGCACATCGCCTTGAATCAAGCTTAGATGAGAGACTGAAGTGAACTCGCTGACTACGCAAATTGTGTGGTGGCCTCTTGCGATAGCTATTGGGGCCGCGGCAGCGAGTGGCTATTTCGTCGTCGGAGCAGGTGATTACTGGGAGCGAGTAGTCATCTCAGCGGCGATGATTTACGTGGTAGTGGTATTTGCGATCGCTGCGCACCGTGAACAAGTTGCGCCGGTTGACAGGACGGCCGTTCCGCCAGTTTCAAACGGAAGCTCTGTCGGAACGACTGAGAGCGAATTGCACAGCCGCAGACGGCGCAGGCGCGTAAGGGCGTGGTACTCGGCGGGCGGGGCAGCCGTTTTGTTCGTAGCGATCACAATTGCGCTTTTCGCCGACTCCGTACGGCCGCTGGCTTACTCTCTCGCCACAGTTCTCGGGCTCCTAAGTCTCATGCTATTTGGTTATGCAGTTAACTTCCGGCTGTTTGCTGTAATCTCCGTTGCACCGAGACCGGTTAAACGCAATTAATCAGTCACCTGGACACATGTGGCGCGGGAGAAGCTCTATGGCTGGCAGCTGTCTTTCGTCAACCGATTGGACTCATAGCCGGCGCGTCGCTGATCGCGATTTCCGGCAGCCGGCAGAGTAGCCGCCGGCGCATATGCCGCGCGCGACCGTCCTTCAAGCTTCCTGTGTGGGTGGGCGTACATCGCTGCGATTGCTCCAGCACGAGCGCCTGAGAGCCGAAAGCAAGGGTCACTCCTTACCTGGGCGCTGGACCCGAGATTCACCTGCCGTGATCGGTTATGAAGGATTGAGCGCGGGCCTCGCTCTTTGTCAACAGAGGAGCCATATGTCAATAGCCGAATCGACGTCGCGTCGCACCGCAACCCTGTTACTCATATCGCTCCTCTCCTGGGCAGTCGCGTCATGTTCTTCCGGGGAGTCGGATAGCGTCCGCATCGGGGCTGTTCTTGCTCTCACTGGCAGCGGGGCCAACTACGGTAAGTCGCTCAAGCAGGGAATAGAGCTAGCGGTAGAGGAAGTAAATGCGGATGGAGGAATCAAGGGCAAGAAGGTAGTAGTCGTATTTGAGGACTCTCAAGGAGATGCGAAGACCGGGATATCCGCATTCAATAAGTTAGCAACAGTCGACAAAGTCCCTCTCGTGTTAGGTTCAATCAGCAGCGTCGTGCTTGCTCTTGCGCCAATAGCCGATGAACGACGGATCGTGCTCGTGAACACTTCTGCCATAAGCCCAAAGATATGCGAGCGGGCCGACAAATACTTGTTCAGCCTTATGGTCGATGGCGCCGCCGAGGCCGAATTCATGGCTGCGGAAATATCGACCAAGTACAGAGGCCAGCCCGTCGCGGTTTTATTCAGCAACAATGCTTCGGGCATTGACACAAAGGATGTGTTCGTGCGGCAGTTTAGTCGTGTAGGCGGAGTGATGTCTGCCATTGAAGGCTACGAACTCGGAGCACAAGACTTTCGCACGCAGCTAGCCAAAATAAAGCGGTCGGGTGCCAAACTGGTGTACTTGATCGCATTTAGCAGTCAGGAGTTTGCAAACGTTTTAATACAGGCGAAAGAGCTCGCACTAGATGTGCAATGGTTCTCGTATTCTGGTTTCGAGACCAAGGAGACCCTCGAACTAGCTGGCAATGCTGCAGAAGGGGTTTTGTACTCTTACCCACAATACGATCCACGAAATGTAGCGTTTTCGAATTTCCAGGAAAAGTATTTACGCAGCTATGGCTCTTGGGCAGATATTTACACGGTGACATCATATGACGCGATTAAGCTACTAACGGAGGTGATACAGCGCAACGGAACGGAGCCATCTGCCATCAGGAACGGGCTGAAGGAAACGACCGGTTATCAAGGCATCTTCGGCGCAGCTCAGTGGCGCGACGTGCAATGTCTTGCGCGGTCGCTAATGCGGAAACAAGTGCGGCAAGGAAAGTTCGTGCCGCTGCAGTAAATCAAAACGCAGGTGGTTAGAGGTAGGGAGTAGCGCATGGCGCAGGGGCCCGACATCCAGCAGCTGATTAAGAATCTAACTCCGCACAAGCGGTGGTTACTGGCGCTCGCGGCCATCATGGTGCTCATGCTAACAGTTATAGCTAGAGCGGATGATTTCGAGCAGTTCCATGCTCACCGCATCTTGAAAGTACTGCTGCTGTTATTTACGTTCGTCTTGCTCAAGGTTGGGCTTATTGCGGTCGGTTTTACTTGGACTCATTTATTCGATTTCATCAACCGCCTCTATACAGCCAGACCAGGGCGCGTGATGTTTGCGCTGTTCGCAATTGTTCTCGTACTGGTCATATTCTTCGAGGATCTAGTGGCGCTCGCGGTGTTAAACCGCTTCGCGACATCTAATGTAGTCAACGTCCTTGCGCTCGTAGGTATTGCGGTTACGGTGCTAAGCGCCATAAGCACTTTGCAGCAGCTGAAGATGCAGGACGATCGGATAGACGGTTACGACCGGTTTTATGACGTTGTTCTAGACATGCTAGACGATGAGGATGCGCCGTATCTCAAGTTTTCGGGACCCACTGCTATCCCTGGCAATATTGCCTTCAATAATCAGGACAAAATTAAACGCTATCAGGAGAAGTTGCGGGAGTGGATAGCACGCGCAGGGGCACAGAAGCGCGCGACGTACATTGTCCCGTCTCGTGCAATGTATGACGAGTCATATAGGCCCTACGAAAACATTCGGGTAGTACGTGGACTATGGGCGGAGGTCGTTTCTAAAGAGGAGGTCGAAGCTCAAAAGCTGGCGGCGTATAGGCTCGCCGAAGATTTAAGGAACTTCGATCGTCGAGAATTTCAAACAACCGTGCAACTAGGGGTGTTTGATGCGTACTTCTTCTCAAACGGCCGGCGGCTTGTATATGCGTTGCCGCTGCATTACGCGGAAGCCCGCATTGAGCTAGAGAAGAAGGCGCCTGACACAGTTCATCCTACCCTGTTGGGACGGACAACAACGAACCGGCTCGTGATCGAGGCGTTCAGCTCATATTTCGAGAAGCAGTGCACGAACCTTACATCCTGAGGACGGCATCACATGTCTAGTCAGCATCAGCTGCAGATGGAGCGCCAACTGCGCGTGTTGAAGTTCATGTATTCGAAACATCTACTCTGCCCACGTACCTTAGAGCTTGACATATTGCGCGTCGAGAAATCACAGCCACACAAGATCAACGCGAAGGAGCTCGCGCCTTTGGACCAGGATCACTTCATGGGCTTAGCGGCGACCAACAGCTGTATAGATGAAACGAGGATCTCCGGCGAGAGCGTCGTGTTAGACATCGGCAGCGGCCTGGGCGGTCCCGCGCGCTACATTTCGCATCGAACCGGTTGCCGCGTGCTGGGTGTTGAAATTCAACGTGACCGTTTGCTGGCGTCAATGAAGCTGACCCGCATGGTCGGTTTAGACGGCCGCGTGCAATTCGTCCATGCAGACATTGCCGCGGTGCCGTTGCCGAGGCGGCGATTTACACATGCGATCGCTTTCTTGTCGATTCTTCACATATTGGATAAACCGTCATTCTTGCAGCACCTTCGCGAGTTCCTTGTAGAAGGAGGCCAGCTGTACATCGAGGATTATTATCAGAACAGGGCGGTTGCAGCGGCTGATTCGACCATGCTCTTAAGAACGGTTTCATGCCCGAACCTGATGCGGCTACAGCACTACCTGCAATGTCTAGACGGCGCCGGTATTAGCGTCACAGCAACGTCTGATATGACACACGTCTGGCGGCAGCTCGTAGATCAGCGCCACCAGGACCTGACGGTGAATAGGGCGAGCTACGTTCGCGCATATGGCGAGAAAGCCACAGAGAGGGCGGCACAGTTCGCGGCGGGCGTTCTGAAGCTCTTCCAAAGTGGTGTCATCGGAGGAATTCGCATAATAGGTGAGCGACGTCGCCGCTCAGTAGCTCCAAGCGAACGCTCTTTGGCGGCTACGGCGGTTTAGCTGCTTGCGCGTGCCACCGATCACGTGAAGCTCGAGCAACGCGGGCGCTAAGCGGACGATGTATTTTCAGCTTCTCGCGAACGGCATTATTGCAGGCAGCACGTATGCGCTAGTCGCGCTGGGATTCGCGGTTATTTACCGAACCGCGCGGTTTTTTCACTTCGCGCATGGCGCGGTATATGCGGTTGCGGCGTATGCCGGATACTCCTTTGCCACGGATTTCGGCTTGGGCAAGCCAGTCGGGCTTACGTTTGGGGCTGTTATCGGTGCACTGCTCGGAGTTTTACTGCAGGTAGCGGTATATGCGCCGATCCGCCGGCGCGGCGGCACGGAACTCACGCTCCTGCTCGCTTCGCTTGGTTTATACGTGATCCTTCAGAACGCGATTTCGTTGACGTGGGGAGATGACGTCAGAACGCTGCGCGCGAGCGAGGTCGTGCCGGGCCATCAACTGTGGGGAGCATATTTCACAAACGTGCAATTGATAATAGCTACGACGAGCTTCGCCGCAATGACGACGCTTTGGCTCGTACTTTGGAAGACAAGGTTTGGCAAGGCGATGCGCGCAACTCCCAGCAATGTCGAACTCGCGCGCATAAGTGGCATACGTGCTGATCGTTATCTTATTTATGCATTCGCTATCGGTTCACTGCTTGCGGGCATCGCGGGCGGGCTGATCTCGTTAGATCGTGGCCTGAGTCCGACAATGGGACTGAACGCGCTACTACCGGCGGTTGTCGCGGTCGTCATCGGCGGCGCTGGTTCGTTCGTTGGCGCCGCGTTAGGAGGTCTTTGCTTGGGCTTTGCGGAAACAATTGGTATATGGCTGTTCTCGTCCCGTTGGTTCGACGCGGTTATATACGCGGTAGCCATCGGGTTCTTGTTGGTGCGACCCCATGGCTTATGGGGTGGCGAGCCGCCACGCGCGCAAGCCTAGGAACAGCCTTGCCGCAGCAGTTGCCGCTTCCATCAGCGAACCCCATGGCGCAAGTACTTCTCTGAGAACGGCTGGCACCGCTTGGATTATTTACTTCACATTCTCATTGTTGTTCACGTTTATATCATCGTCGCCGTCTCGCTGAACCTCTTGGTCGGCTACACCGGTTTAGTCTCCGTTGCGCACGCTGGACTGTACGGCGTGGGCGCTTACGCTGGTGCACTGCTTTCAACGTGGTATGGGGGAGGATTTGCGGTCGGCTTCTTAGGTGCGATCGCTGTGGCAGCGGCGGTAGGTGCGTTGGTCGGGATGCTCGCAGTCCGACTACGCGATGACTTACTTGTCATTGCGACGCTTTGTGCGCAGATGCTGCTATACAGCGTTTTTAACAACTGGATAGAAGTCACGAACGGGCCATTGGGAGTGGCGGGAATACCTCGTCCGACGCTCTTCGGTTGGAAGCCTAGCTCCAATCTAGAATTTTTTCTATTAACTGTGCCGTGCGTGGCCATTGCATGTTGGGTCGTGCTGCGGCTAGTCCAGTCGCCGTTCGGCCGAGTCCTGCGATCTATTCGCGAAGACGAGCTCTACGCTCAAGCCTTGGGTAAGAACACCCCGTACTACAAAGTGGCGGCGTTTCTCAGCAGCGCTGGTTTAGTAGGTGCAGCCGGCTATCTCTATGCTCACTATGTCAGATTTATCGACCCCACCAGTTTCACATTCATGGAGTCGATACTTATGTTGTCTATCGTGATAATCGGCGGCGCTGGACGACTATTTGGTTCAGTCGTGGGCGCGGTAATACTCGTCAGCGCACCGGAACTGCTGCGCTTTTTAGATGTACCGAGCGGGATCGCGGCAAACATTCGGCAAGTGCTGTACGGTGCACTGCTTGTGCTCGTCGTCTTGTTCCGGCCGCTGGGTATTTGCGGGACCTACACTCTAAGCCGCCGTAGAGCAACTTAGAGAAGAACTGATGATGTTGAACGACCAGTCTCTATGTGCAGACGCTATGCCACAGCGACTCCTACGTGTCTGTGACCTAAGCAAACGCTTTGATGGCACCTGTGCTGTCGACGGCTTTTCTGTCACCGTCCCGGAAAGACAGGTGACCAGCATCGTCGGGCCCAACGGTGCCGGCAAAACCACGCTCTTCAACATTATCAGCGGGTTCCTGCGGCCCGACGCGGGAGCGGTCTTTTTCCGAGCCGAACCGCTAACGAACTTGGCTACCTGGGAAATCGCTCAGCTTGGCCTTTCAAGAACATTTCAAAACATACGGATTTTTGGAGGCATGACGGTTCTGGAGAATATGCTGCTCTCGACTGAAAACAAAATGGCGGAGCGGTTTCTTCACTCGTTGTTGTCGTTTCGCTCCGGATCGCCCGAACAGCGGCGCACCGCTGAGAAGGCGACGGCTATTTTGGAACTTGTTGGCCTTACCGATAAGAGGCATGTTCCCGCGGGCGACTTGTCGTATGGTCAGCAGAAGCTATTAAACCTCGCGTGCGCTGTGGGGACTGACGCCTCACTGTTGTTGCTAGATGAGCCAGTAGCTGGCGTTCAGCAGGACATGATCCGAAGAATTGAGGACGTTGTACGAGATCTCGCTCACGACCATGGGAAGACGATCTTGCTTATAGAGCACGATCTAGAATTCGTGATGAGGATTTCGGATACAGTAATCGTCATGGACTTAGGTAAGAAAATATTCGAAGGATCGGTTTCCGACATGGCAGCGAGCGGTCGAGTGCTTGAGGCCTACCTCAATTGATCACGCTGGAGGTGTGCATTAAAGACGCGGGATACGGCAAGAAGCTTGTTCTATCCGACGTTCGGCTGAGCGCAACCGACGCGGAGCTAATCAGCATCGTTGGTCCGAACGGAGCTGGAAAATCTACCCTGCTCAAGGCACTAATGGGGCTGGTGCGGGTGCGCGAGGGATCCGTGACGCTGAACGGTGAAGCAATTACCAACATAGATCCGGAACAGGCGGCTCGGCGAGGATTGTCGTACGTCCCGCAGCGTGGCGCCGTTTTTAATGACTTGTCTGTTTTAGAGAATTTAGAAGTGGGCGGTCACCTCCTCGCCGACTATAAGCAGGTCCACGCGAGAGCGCGCGAAGTCATTGCGCTTTTTCCGATCCTAACAGCGCATCTTTCGAAGCGCGCGAGTATGCTGAGCGGCGGCGAAAAACAGCAACTCGCTCTAGCGCGGGCGTTGATGGTGCAGCCGAAACTCCTGTTGCTCGATGAACCGTCTTTGGGCTTAGCGCCCGCCCTTGTGCGACAAGTATTCACCGCAATTCGCCAGCTCAATCGTGCGCTTGGGGTGCCTATATTAATTGTCGAGCAGAAGGTTTCGGAAGTGCTCCGGATCAGTGACCGGGTCTATGCGTTGCGGATGGGTAGGACAGTTTTCGCTGGGCCGCCTCAAGAATTCATGAGCACCGATGCGGCTAGGCGTGTGTTCCTAAGTTGATCCTCAAGAGAATCGAAACAGTAATTCCGAACGGTTCTGAGACTTGTCTAGGGTTCCGGCAGCTAGTCAAGCGCGCGCATGCGTGCGTTGGACGTGTTGTGCGCAAGCGCGGGCAGAGCAATTCACGTTATAGATTCGTTTACGGTCAGCGCGAATCAAGGTGTCGCAAAAGCGCGGTTTCTGCATGAACTTGGCTCTCTCATCGTAAGCGCAGGAACCACTGATTGCTTCGATTCGAACGAGTGCAGCCAAGCCATTGGTGGCCGCACTTTGTTCGTCAAAGGAAAAGAACGCCAAGTGGGTGCTGCTGATTAACGAGCACGTCGAGGTTGAGCCTTGATCCGGGCAACTTCAGGAATGCGCCACACCCTAGTGCGGAGAATTTCAGCGTCTACGGCGCTCGGCGCAGGGCGTCGCCTTTCGTTGAGCTGCTAAATTCCGGCAGCGCTTGGCGTAGAGGCCGCTATCGCGAGGCGGTGTGGATCGTCCGGCGCTAAGTAGCCGGCCGAACGCGTATCGGCCAAGCCGATATTGCGCAGATATCGATAATACCGATAATATGTGGATATCGACATTACCGATACCCGTCCAATGCCCCAAGCTCTTAGCCAAAGCTCGCAAATCGCTCGCATCCTCACCGCGCGTCGCCGGGCACTAAAACTCTCTCAGAAGGCGCTAGCCGCGAAATTGGGGATCAGCCAGAACAGGCTCTCCGAAATCGAAGCCAATCCGGCCCGGCTGCCCCTTGAGCGCTTGCTCGAGATCGCGAACATCCTCGGTCTTGAGCTTGTAATTCAGGACCGCAAGACCGCCACGCGTGCCGATTGGTAGCCCGATGCCGCGCAAATCACGCGCACGCGCGCTGGCAGCTTGGGTAAACGGCGCTCTTGCAGGCGAATGGCGAATCCCGACGCGCGGGGATATGGAGTTCCGCTATGACGCCGGCTGGGCTGAGTCGCGGCACGGGCGACCGCTCTCCTTATCGTTGCCAGTCGTCGCCGACGATCTCACGGTAAAGGGCAGAGCCGTCGAGTCGTACTTCGACAATCTGCTCCCCGACAGCGACGCGATACGCAGACGCGTGCAGGAGCGCTTCCAGGCTGACTCACGCAGGCCATTCGATCTTCTCGCCGCAATTGGCCGTGACTGTGTCGGCGCCGTCCAGCTGTTGCCGCCTGGCGAGACGCCCAACGTTGACACGATCGATGCTCAACCTTTGACTGATGCCGAGATTGAGGGAGAGCTCCGTCATATCGCCGCGCCCGCGCCGCTTGGCCGGGACGAAGAGCCGTTTCGGATTTCAATCGCAGGCGCCCAAGAGAAGACCGCTTTACTCTGGCATGGGGAGCGTTGGTGCCGGCCTCTCGGTGCTACGCCGACGACTCATATTGTTAAGTTGCCGCTCGGCCGCGTGGGTCGCGGTCAAATCGACCTGACGACGTCGGTAGAGAACGAGTGGCTCTGCGAGCAGATTCTTGACGCCTACGGTTTGCCAGTCGCGAGGTCTCAGATCGAGACATTCGGCTCCACGACAGTGCTTGTCGTCGAGCGCTTCGACCGTCGGCTGCACGATAGCGGTCGATATTGGCTGCGTCTCGTGCAGGAAGACTTCTGCCAGGCGACGGCAACGCCCGGGTCGCGCAAGTACGAAGATGAAGGGGGACCAGGGCTCGAGCAAGTCGCCCGTATTCTCCGCGGCTCGATCCGGCGCGATGAAGATCTTGCCTGTCTCTTAAAGGCTCAAATTCTTTTCTGGATGCTGGCCGCAATCGACGGTCACGCCAAGAACTTCAGTATTCACATCCTCCCGCAGGGCCGCTACCAACTCACGCCGCTTTACGACGTCATCTCCGCTTGGCCGGTCATCGGCCACGGCAACGGCAAGATCGAACACGAAAAAGCGGAACTCGCAATGGCCCTACATGGCAAGAACAAGCATTACAAGTTACGCGAGATCGAGCGACGTCATTTCAATAGCACGGCGCTCTCCATCGGTTTAGGTGAGAACGCGGAGCCGCTTATCTCAGAAATACTTGCTGCGACACCGCGAGTCATCAGCGAAGTCCACCGGCGCGTCCCCGCCGGTTTTCCTGAGTCGGTGCTGGACGCCGTCTTGACCGGCGTGGAGACCTCTGCAAAGCGACTGGACACAATGCCTCCTGCCTGACTTAGATCACGCACCAGTACGTAGGCAGCTGCGGCCACTTCGCCGCGCTGCCTTAGCACAAACATCACAGGCATTTCAATACTCTAAAACGCCGTTTTCGAGTGTCGCAATTTCGACGCCATCTCACTATTCTCGCCACGCGATCAGCGATACGGGAGCAGCAGAGATATGCGTAAGAACATCACGATTGGTTTCACACCTGCGGAGTACATGCGCCTGCAGGGTGCGGCAGCGCTGAGCGACGTGCCGCTAGCGACATACGTAAAGATGCTCATCCAGCAGCGTCAAGATGATCCTGCTGCGAGTCTCAATAAGCTTGTTCTTGACCGACTGGGCGAGCTCCTCGCCAGTGTTGAGCGATTGGGCTCAGACCAACACCGCCGCGCGACATCACCGGGCGCGCTGCTGCCAACAATGCAGCTTTCTGAAGTCATGAGCGACAAACTGCGTGAGCGCGGCGTGCCATCGAGCACTATCCGGCAGGTCGTGGCAGTCATCAATCAAGTGCAGCAAAGCAGATGACGCGAAGTCTCGCTGCTTGCGCCGTGCAAGCACGTGTCTCTTTCGTCGCCTGCGACTTAGCCGCGCCTCGCACGAATGTTGTATACGCGCGCTTGCAGTGGTCTCGTTTGCTGCCTGAATCGCCCCGGTTTTTCCGGAGAGCTCCGGGTTTGAGTCAGGCCGCCATCGGCAGCTGACCCGTTGAATGATAGTACGCCGCCTCGAACTCCGCCGGCGGGATGTTGCCGATTGGTGTCACTAGGAATCCAAATTTCCCCAGTTGTGGGAATCGAAAATTCCCCACCCCAGTTCACGCTTCGGCCTCTTCCGAACGGACGAGGCCGGCTTTCAACTTCTCCTTCA
>Ga0196977_1000648_pt1 | contig 16876 bp, 16 predicted proteins | sample S3v_1013CmetaG_FD_148634 | JGI IMG/M metagenome (GOLD analysis project Ga0196977, IMG submission 148634) | Soil microbial communities from Anza Borrego desert, Southern California, United States - S3+v_10-13C | ecosystem: Environmental > Terrestrial > Soil > Desert | place: USA: California...
TCGCACACCACCCCGCCCTTGCCGCCGCCGTAAGGGATGTTGACGGTCGCGCACTTCCAAGTCATCCACGCGGCCAGCGCCTTGACCTCGTCGAGCGTCACGTTCGGGTGGAAGCGGATGCCGCCCTTCGCCGGGCCGCGCGCGATGTTGTGCTGGACGCGGTAGCCCTCGAAGACGCGGACGCGGCCGTCGTCCATCTTGACGGGGATCGAGACGATGAGCTGCCGCTTGGCGTTCTTCAGAACCTCGCGCATCGAGTCGTCGAGTTCGAGCAACTCGGCGGCGAGGTCGAACTGCCGCATCGCGATCCGGAAAGGGTTGAGTTCCTCGCGGTCGGCTCCGGCCACCTGCGTCAGGGTCATCGGCGTGTCTCTCTTTTTGCGAAGCGTGCGCAAGAGCTTCAGACCGCCCCGGCTCGGAGGCCCACATCGTAAGAGTTCGAGGTTCAAAGTTCAAACAAAAAAAGTAGACAGTAGTCAGTAGCCGGTAGTCAGTAGCCGGCAGGAAGAACCTTCGGCGTCGCATCGTCAGCGCGTCGGCGTTAACGTCCTCGGCGCGGGGCGCTACTGACTACTGTCTACTGGCTACTGGCTACTCCTTTTTGGAACCTCCCGCGCGCGGCGGGGTCTAAGCCCGTGTCTCCCGCTGACCCGTTGGCACCGGCCGAGAGGGAGGATCGAGAGATGTTCAGCAATCTGGTCGAGTCGGGGTCGCACGCGGCCGACTTCAAGCGGAGGGGTTCCTTCTTCGCGGGCGCGCTCGCCTTCTACGCCGTGCTGCTGGCCGTGGCCGGCGTCGGCAGCGTCTACGCCTTCAACGCGCGCCTCGACGCCGAGAGCGACTACGAGGTCTACGCCATCCTGCGCTTCCAGCCCCCGGCCGAGCAGCGCGCCGAGCCGCAGCGGCCCGACCGGCCCCGACCGGCCGCCGCCCCCCGACGCGCCCAGCAGTTCGCCACCCGGCCCGAGGTCTCCGTCAACACGCCTTACAGGGGCGAGCGCATCGCCAGCGCCTCGACCAAAGAGGTGAAGGCCCGCACGCCCGTCGTCATCGCGCCCTTCACCAGCGACCCGGAGCCGGGCGGCCTCGCCGTCGGCCCCCACCCGCACGGCGGCACGGGCCACCCGCACGGCCTCCCCGGCGGCGAAGGCCCGCGCGTCGTCGAGAGCACGACGCCGCCGCCCGTCCCCGTCAAGCCGCCGCCGACGCCCGCGCCCACGCCGAAGCGCGAGGGGCCCGTCGCCCTGCCGTCGTCGGTCATCAACAGCAAGGCCGTCCACAAGCCCGTCCCGCCCTACCCGCCGACCGCGAAGGCCGCGGGGATTCACGGGCTGGTGTCGGTCAACATTCTGGTTGACGAGCAGGGGCGCGTCGTCTCGGCCAAGGCGGCCAGCGGCAACCCGCTGCTCCAGCACGCGGCGGTGCAGGCCGCCCGCCAAGCGCGCTTCACGCCCACCCTCCTCAACGGCCAGCCCGTCCGCGTCACCGGCGTCATCACGTACAACTTCACGCTTCAATGAGGGCGGCGGAGTAGCCAGTAGACAGTAGCCGGTAGAAAACAAAGAAGGCAGCCGACGCTCGATGTGCCGGCTGCCTTCTGATTTTTCTACTGGCTACTGGCTACTGGCTACTGGCTACTTCCTTTGAACCTCCGCGGGACGCGGGCGCTGACGCCGCACGTGATCTCGTAGGAGAGCGTGCCGGCCGTCCGCGCCACGTCCTCGGCCGGCACGGCCAGCGCCCCGTCGGCGCCGAGCATCGTCACCGTCTCGCCGACCGCGACGCCGGCCACGTCCGTCACGTCCACCAGCGTCAAGTCCATCGAGATGCGCCCCACCACCGGCGCGTACATCCCCCTGACGATGACGCGCCCGCGGTTCGACAGCGCGCGCGCGTAGCCGTCGGCGTAGCCCACGGGCACGGTCGCCACCAGCATGTCGCGCGCCGCCTCGAACGTGCAGCCGTAGCCGAGCGTCTCGCCGCTCCGCACACGCTTGAGCAGCGCGACGCGCGTCCGCAAGGCCATGACGGGCCGCAAAGGCGGCGGCCCCCCGGACGCCGCCAGCACGTCGCGCCACAGCCCGTAGAGGACGCCGCCCGGCCGCACCATGTTGCCCCGCGCCGAAGGGTGCGCGAAGGTCGCCGCCGAGTTCGCCATGTGCTCGTCGGCGGGCCGGTGGCCCGCCTCGCGGAAGGCCGACTGCGCCGCGCGGAAGCGCTTCAACTGCTCCTCCGTGAAGCAGTCGCGCCCCGGCTCGTCGGCCGCGGCGAAGTGCGTCATCAGCCCCTCGACGCGGACGTTCGCCAGCACGCTCAGCACCCGCGCGAACTCGGCCGCGTCTTCGGAGCGCACGCCGAGCCGGCCCATCCCCGTGTCGATCTTGACGTGCGCGTCGGCGACGACGCCCGCCGCGCGCGCCGCGCGGTCGAGCCCCGCGGCCGCGTCGAGCCGGTAGACGACCGGCGTGACGCGCTCGCGCAGGCACAAATCCTCCTGCCCCTCCCAGCAGCCGCCGAAGCTGAGGATGCGCTGCGCGAGGCCGGCCCGCCTGAGCGCGACGCCCTCCTCCGGCGTCGCCACGCCGAACCACTCCGCGCCCTCGGCGGCGAGCCGGCGCGCGCACTCCTCCGCGCCGTGCCCGTAGGCGTTGGCCTTCAGCACGCCCATCACGCGCACGCCGGGGCCGACCAGCTCGCGCACCGCGCGGAAGTTCGCCGCCAGCGCGTCGAGGTCAATCTCCGCCCACGTCGGCCGCCCCCCACCCGAGTCGAATGCCCCCATCGCCCCCCCCGCCGTCACAGTCATCGGTCTGAAGAATTTAAGACGGAGTCTCGCACAAACGCGAGGAAGTTTCGAGCGAGTGACGGAGGCCCGGCCGGGCCGCGCCCGCTTCGACCGCCTTCACCGGCCCGCGCGCGCCGACACCCGCGGCGCCGCTTGAACTCGGCACGCGAAACCGGCATTCTTCTCCGCAACGCCGACAGCCCAGCCAGAGCGAGCCGCGAGCACGCGGCGGACTCCGCCCGCGGGCCGGTCGGGCCGCACATTATACGTCTGGAGGAAAGAATGGCAGACCACAACTCGTTCACGACCACTTGGGCACCGCGCGCGCTCAGCATCCTGCGGATCGCCTCGGCGTTCCTGCTCATGCAGCACGGCGCGCAGAAGGTCTTCGGCGTGCTGAGGCAGGCGCCGCCGCCCGGCGCGCCCGCGCCGCCCCCCTTCGCCTTCGACCCGTTCTCGCTGATGGGCGTCGGCGGCATCCTCGAATTCTTCGGCGGGCTGCTCCTGCTCGTCGGGCTCTTCACGCGCCCCGTCGCCTTCATCCTGTCGGGGCTGATGGCGGTCGCCTACTTCGGCTGGCACTACCCGGCGGGCTTCTGGCCCATCCTCAACCGCGGCGAGCTGGCCGCCCTCTACAGCTTCGTCTTCCTCTACCTCGCGGCGGCCGGCCCCGGCCCGTGGAGCCTCGACCGCCTCCTCCGGCGCGGCCGGTCTTCATAAAACAGAACGGCGGGCGCGGCCCCAGACCGCGCCCGCGTCAAACCTCCCCGCGAACGACGCGCCCGCCTCACTCGCGCCACATGTTCTCGAACCGCGTGAACTCTTTCAGGAAGGCGAGCTTCACCGTCCCCGTCGGCCCGTTGCGCTGCTTGGCGATAATCAACTCGGCGATCCCCGCGTTCTCCTCCGTCCGGTTGTACTGCTCCTCGCGGTAGATGAAACCCACCAAGTCCGCGTCCTGCTCGATCGAGCCGCTCTCCCTCAGGTCGGAGAGCTGCGGGCGGTGGTCGCTGCGGGCCTCGGGCGCGCGCGAGAGCTGCGAGAGGGCGACGAGCGGGACGTTCAACTCCTTGGCCAGCCCCTTCAGCTCGCGCGAGATTTGCGAGACCTCCTGCTGGCGCGACTCGACGCGGCGCGACGAGCCGGACATGAGCTGGAGGTAGTCGACGACGATGAGGTCGAGCCGCTTCTGCTCGGCCGCGAGGCGGCGGCACTTGGCGCGCATCTCCAGCACCGAGATGCCCGGCGTGTCGTCGATGTAGATGCGCGCGTCGGCCAGAGTCCCCAGCGCCCCGGCGAGCCGCGCCCACTCGTCGCGCGACAGGTAGCCGCTGCGGAAGCGGTGCGCGTCCACGCGCCCCTCCGAGCAGAGCATGCGCATGACCAGCGACTCCTTCGACATCTCCAGACTGAAGATGCCCACCACGGCCCCCGTCTGGATCGCCGCGTTCTGCGCCAGCGTCAGGCACAGACTCGTCTTCCCCATCGACGGGCGGGCGGCGACGATGATGAGGTCGGCGGGCTGGAGGCCGGAGGTCATCGTGTCGAGTTCGGAGAAGCCGGTGGGGAGGCCGGTGAGCATGGCGGAGCGGCCGGCCATCTCCTGCACCTTTTCGAGGAGTTGGTCGGCGACCGGCTTGATGTGGGCGAAGCCCTGCCGCGTGCGCTCGTCGGCGAGGGCGAAGATCATCGCCTCGGCGTGGTCGAGGATGATCTGCGCCTCCTCCTCCTCCTCCAGAGCCTCGCTCGTGATCTTGTTGGCGACCTTCACCAACTGCCGCATCAGGGACTTGTCCTTGATGACTTTGGCGTAGGCGGCGACGTTGGTGAAGTGCGGCAGCCCGTAGGTCAGCTCCGAGATGAAGGCGATGCCGCCGGTCTGTTCGAGCACGCCCTCGCGGCGGAGTTCTTCGCCGAGCAGGATGGGGTTGATCTCGGAGCCGCGCTCGGAGAGGCCGATCATGGCGCGGAAGACGAACTGGTGGGCGCGCGTGTAGAAGTCGTCGGGGCGGAGGAGTTCGATGGCTTGGTTGACGACGGCGTTGTCGAGGATGACGGCCCCGAGTATCGCCCGCTCGGCCTCGGCGCTGTGCGGCAGCGGGCGCTCTAACATCTGGTCGCGCGTCGAGTCGATAAACTGTGCCATCGGGAGCTAATCTTTGACGGACTCGGGCCTGTGGAAAACCGCCGCCGGGTGGATACAGAAAAGGCGCGTCCCCTCGTGTGCCCCCGACGGCCTCCGGCGGTCGGGGGAGCGCGCTTAGGGACGCGCCGCGGACTTTATACTACAAGGCTCGGGGCGCGACAACAGTCACGTTGAACGCCCCGAAAAAGTGCGGGCTCAAAACGGAGCCGCGGGCGGCGGGGAGAGGGTTGACGTGAACGACACTCAACCCTCTCCCCCCCGCCCGCGCTACTGCGTCCGACTCTGACTCTACTCCGCCGCGGCTTCGGCGTTCGCGGCCGTCTCTTCGGCGGCCGGCGCGGCGGGCGTCTCCGCTGCCGCGGCCGCGGGCGTCTGCGCGCCGCCCTCGCCCGTGACCGTCACGGGGATGTCCACGGAGACCTCGCGGTGCAGGCGCACGCTCACCGTGTAGTCGCCCGTCTGCTTGATCGGCTCGGGCAGGTGGACGCGGCGGCGGTCAACCTCGAAGCCCTTCTCCCTGAGCGCGTCGGCGACGTGCATCGCCGTCACCGAGCCGTAGAGCAGCCCGTGCTCGCCGACCTTGCGCTCGAAGTTGAGCCGCACCGCGCCGAGCACCGACGCCTGAGCCTCGGCCCCGGCGCGCTCGCGCGCCTCCTTCTTCAGGAGCGCGGCGCGCTCGGCCTCGATCTGGCGGACGTTGCCGGCCGACGCCACGACGGCGAGCCGGCGCGGCAGCAGGTAGTTGCGCGCGTAGCCCGCCTTGACCTTCACGATCTCGCCGCGCGCCCCGAGGTTGTCCACGTCCTCGCGTAACAGAACTGTCGTCGTTGCCATTGTCTTCGACCTCCTCAGTCGGCGGTGTACGGGAGCAGCGCGATGTTGCGCGCGCGCTTGATCGCCTCGGTCAGCATCCGCTGGTGCGCCGTGCAGACGCCCGAGATGCGGCGCGGCAGGATTTTGCCGCGCTCGGGGATGAAGCCCTGAAGCAGCTTCACGTCCTTGAAGTCGATGATGTCAACCTTGTCGACGCAGAAGCGGCAAATCTTGCGGCGGCGCATACGGCCGCGCCCCCCGCGGCGGTCGCGGTCGCGGTCGGGCCGCCCCCCGCCGCGCTCCGGCGTCGCGTCGTCGTCACGGTCAAAGTCGCGCCCCCCACCAGAAAAATTCCTCGACATAGCTTTTCCTCAACTCTCCTTCGATCCGGCCCCGCGCCGCCCGCGCCCGCCCCGCAAGGGGGGCGCCGGAGAGGCCGCGGCCGATGCCTTCACATGAAAAGAAACACGGGCGCGACTTTACGCCTCGTCCTCGTCGTCCCGGCCCGCCGCGCCCTGACCGCCGCCGGCGGCCGCGCCGGCCGCGAGCGGCCGCTTTGAAGCCTTGCGCGCGCGCTTGGCCTTGAACTTCTCGGCGCGCTGGCGGTCTTCGTCCACGCGCACCGTCAGGTAGCGGAGCACCTGATCGTTGACGCGCATGCGGCGCTCCATCTCGGCGATCTCGCGCCCCGTGCCCTCGACCTCGAAGAGCACGTAGACGCCCTCGTTGGCGCGGCCGATGCGGTAGGCGAGCTGGCGGCGGCCCATGACCTCGTTCCTGACGAGGCGGCCGCCCTGCTCGGTGACGACGTTCTGGAGGTTCTCCCTCAGGCGGGTGAGGTCTTCGTCCGGCGTCGAGGGATCGACGATGAAGACGACTTCGTAAGCTCTCTGTTCTGCCAAACCATCCTCCTTTTGGATGTCTAGCCTCGGCCACGACAGCCGAAGCAAGAAGGAAAAGAGTCGTCAGTTTTCAGCCCGTCGGTCGCCGGCGAAACCCCTCCGACCGGAGGAGCGTTTCGACCGGCGGCCGGCGGCCGATCACTGCGAACTGTTGTACTGCGCCATCGCTTTGTCAATGCCGTCGCCGAGGACGACGCGGAGCGCTTCCGACGCGCGCTCCAGAACCTGTTCGACCGCGGCCCGCTGCGCGCGGGGGAAACGTTCGAGCACGAAGGCCGCGGTGTCCGAGACCGGGTGGTCGGGGCGGATGCCGAGGCGCAGCCGCATGAACTCTTCCGTGCCGAGGGCGCTGATGATGTTCTTCAGGCCCTTCTGGCCCCCGCTCGACCCCGACGGCCTGAGCCGCATCGTCCCGAACGGGAGCGCGATGTCGTCGCTGACGACGAGCAGGCCGGTCGCCGGCTTCAGCCCCTCGCGCTTGCGGAGCAAACACGCCACCGACTCGCCGCTCAGGTTCATGTAGGTCTGCGGCTTGACCAACTCGATCCTGCGGCCCTCCAGCGTCGTCTGCCCGACCAGCGCCCGGCACTCCGACCGCTTCACCTGACAGCGCGCCTGCTCGGCCAGCAAATCAACCAGCATGAAGCCAAGGTTGTGCCGCGTCCACTCGTACTCCGCGCCCGGATTGCCCAGCCCGACGATGAGCATGAAAGAAGTTACCGGTCGTCAGTCGTCAGCAGGAAGACGGACTCTCGACGGGGCGTCGGCGTCTCGGCGTCAGCGGCCCCGGCGCGGACTGACGGCCGACGGCCGACGACTGCTCCGTTATTCTTCGTCGTCCTTCTTGCCCTTGCTGATGACTTCGGGCTCGGAGACTTCCTCCTCGGGCGTGCGCGGCTCGACCTGCTCCTCGCGGACGATGGCGACCGTGGCGATGACGGTCTCGGGCGCGGTCAGGATCGTGATGCCCTCTTCGACCGACAGGTCGCTGACGTGGAGCACGTCGTGCACGTTGAGGCCCGACACGTCGGCGTGGATGGCGTCGGGGATGCTCCGCGGGCGGCAGCGAATCTCGACCTCGCGCAAGACCTGTTCGAGGACGCCGCCCTCGCCCTTGACCCCCTCCGGCTCGCCGTCGAGGTGGAGCGGCACGGTGACCTCGATCTCCTGACCGCGCACGAGGCGGCGCAGGTCGGCGTGGACGAGGCGGCCGCGCACGGGGTCGATCTGCCGGTCGTGGAACATCACCTCGGCGGGGCCGACGCCGTCCACGTCGAGCGTGAAGATGGCGTTGTGGCCGGCCCCGGAGCGCAGGAGGGCGGCCAGTTCGGCGAGCGGCGCGGCCGCCGCCACCGGCTCGCCCTCGCCGCCGTACACCGTCAGGGGCACCATGCCGCGCGCGCGCAGACGCCGCGCGTCGTTCTTGCCCCGCCCCGCGCGCAGTTCCGCGCGCACCGTGATCTCTTGTCTCTCAGCCATTGTTGACTCCCGGAAACCGTAAATCGTGAAGGCGGTTGTTCAGTCTTCAGTCTCCGTCTTTACCGGCGACCGGCGACCGATAGCTCCCCCCCACGGCTCTCAAAGTGTTTGCCCCCCGCCTCACACGAAGAGCGAGGAGACGCTGGTCTCCTCGTGGATCGACTTGATCGCTTTCGCCAGCAGCGGCGCGATGCTCAGAACCTGTATCTTCTCCAGCCCGCACGCCTCGTCGCGCAGGGGGATGGTGTTGGTCGTCACCACCCGCTCGATCTCCGACCGGTTCAACTGCTCGCAGGCCCGCCCCGAAAGCACCGGGTGCGTGAAGCAGGCGTGGATGCGGTCGGCCCCGGCCTCGCGCAGCGCCGCCGCCACCTTCACGAGCGAGCCGCCCGTGTCGCACATGTCGTCGACGATCAGGCAGTTCCTCCCGCGCACGTCGCCGACGATGTTCATCACCTCGGCGACGTTGGCCTTCTCGCGCCGCTTGTCGCACAGGGCCAACTGAGCGGGCGCGCCGTCGACGGACGTGAGCCGCTTGGCGTAGGCGCGCGCGCGCTCGGCCCCGCCCGTGTCGGGCGCGACCACGGTCAGGTTCGGCAGCCGGTGCTCCTCGTAGTGGCCGATGAAGACCGGCGCGGCGAAGAGGTGATCGACGGGGATGTCAAAGAAGCCCTGAATCTGCGCCGCGTGCAGGTCCATCGTCAGGATGCGGTCGGCCCCGGCGACGGTGATCAGGTTCGCGACGAGCTTGGCCGCGATGGGCACGCGCGGCCGATCCTTCTTGTCCGAGCGCGCGTAGCCGAAGTAGGGGATGACCGCCGTCACGCGCTCGGCCGACGAGCGGCGCAGCGCGTCGAGCATGACGAGCAGCTCCATCAGGTGCGCGTCCGTGGGCGGGCACGTCGGCTGCACGATGAAGACGTCGGCCCCGCGCACGTTCTCGTTGAGCTGGAGGTTGAACTCCCCGTCCGAGAACCGGCCCGTGATCGCGCTGCCGGGGTCGCAACTCAGGTAGTTGCAAATCTCCTGCGTCAGCGCGCGGTTCGCGTTGCCGGAGAAGACCTTGATGCCGCCCGTGGTGCTCATAAAAGTTCGGAGTTCAAAGTCGGAGGCTCAAAGTCCGAGGCCAAAGCTTTCGACTTCGAACCCTGAACTTTTAACTTGGAACTGTTGAATACTGGGGAGGTAGGACTCGAACCTACGAATGCCGGTTCCAAAGACCGGTGCCTTACCACTTGGCGACTCCCCAAACCGGTTCACGTCGCGCGGGGCCGCCGGAGGGCGGCCGCGCACGGGCCGAACGCGGCGGCATACCCGCCCCTCGTCAGCGTGGCGCACCGAAAGACGCGCCAGCCCGGCTCCGCCCGCAACAGGGCGAGCGCGCCTTCGGCCTCACCCCCGCTTTCAAAAACACCGAACACGCTCGAACCGCTGCCCGAGAGCGCCGCCGGCCGCGCGCCCGCCCCGGCGAGGGCGTCGCGCGCGCGCGCGATCTCCGGGTGGAGGCCGAAGACCGCCGGCTCGAAATCGTTAGTCAACACCCCACGGAGAGAATCTCGGATTTGAGACTCTGCGCGCGAAACAGACAGGTTAGCGGCGCGGTCGGCCTTTGTCAAGGCACGCGCGTTCAGCGCTTTGTAAGCCTCCGCGGTCGAGACCCGCGCGCCCGGCGTGACGATTAAAAGGTGCCTTTCGGGCGCGTCCTCAAGCGGCGTGATCTCCGTCCCCGTCCCCGTCCCGAGGGCCGTCCCGCCCGTCAGGAAGAATGGCACGTCCGCCCCGAGACGCGCCCCCAACCCGGCCAACTCGTCGCCCCCGGCCGCCAGCCCCCACAGTTTCGTCAGGCCGACGAGCGCGGCCGCCGCGTCCGCAGACCCGCCGCCGAGCCCCCCGCCCGCCGGGATCATTTTTTCGAGTTCGAGGCGCGCGCCGCCGCGGACGCCGAAGCGCTCGCGTAGCGCCGCGGCCGCGCGGTGGACGAGGTTGCTCTCGTCGGCCGCCACGTCCGCCGCCGCGCAGACCAGTTCGAGGCGCCCGCCGGGCAGCCGTTCGAAGCTCAGGCGGTCGTGGAGGGTGACGGTCTGGAAGACGGTCTGGATTTCGTGGTAGCCGTCGGGGCGGCGGCCGAGGACGCGCAGGCCGAGGTTGATCTTGGCGAAGGCCGGGAGCGTGAATTTCTCTTCTGACACGTGCGAGCGGCTGGAGCCTCCCCGGTAGAGTGCGCCAGCCGCCCCGTTCACCCCGCGATACGGCGGGCCGCCCTAGCGCCTCATGAAAACCTGCGTGAAGAAGACCCGGCCGTCCGACCCGCGGACGACCCCGAGGCCGGCGTGCGTGAACTCGCCGTTGAGGATGTTCTCGCGGTGCTTGTCCGAGATCATCCAGCGCTCGACGGCGAAGGCCGCCGGGTCAGGGTAGCCCTGATTATACGCGATGTTCTCGGCGAGCGCCTTCCAGCCGCGCAGGCCCAGAACCTGCGCCCGGCCCGAGAGGTTGAGGCCGTCGCGGTCGGTGTGGCTGAAGAAGCCCTGCCGCGCCATGTTCTGCGAGTGGTAGCGCGCCATCCGCGTCAGCGAATCGTCCCAGACGAGCGGGCCGTGCCCCCGCCGCCGGCGCTCGGCGTTAATCAACTCGAAGGCGCGGCGCTCTTCGCCCGTCGCCGCGACGGCCGGGGCCGCCGCCGCATAAAACTGCGCCGGCGCGGCGGCGCGGCCGACGAGGCGTGCGCGCACGCGCGAAGGCACTTCCTGCTTCGAGGCCGTCACGAGGCGCGCGACGGGACGCGCCGCGTCGCGCTTCGCGCCGTTAACGGCGAGAGCGGGTGTGGCGGCGAGGCCGAGGGAGGCCGCGACGAACAGCGCCCGCGAAACCCTCGGAAGGGCCGCCGGCCGGGGGAACCACCTTGTCAACATCAGGGGAACACTCCTCGGAAAACTTAACCACTCGGGTCGGAGGACGCCTCAGGTCGGCCTTTGTGCTTGTGGGGCAAGCGGCCAACTGTTGGCAATTGTAAAACTCCGGCCAACGCACGTCAATCAGGAATTTACACAGCAATCCGCGTGCGAACCCCTTCGAGGTCTGCGAAACCCTGTATTTAGAACGAGTTAATTCTGATTGCGGCGGGCCGCCCGGGGAAGAGTTTGGGGAAAATTCAGCGCCGTCGCCGAGTTTTACCCGGTTGGCCTTGAAGGCGTGGGCACTTTAACCGTTGTCGCGGAAGACGGCAACAGTTATTTGCTGCTTCCGTTTAACTTGGCTTTTATCCGGTCGGAATCGGCGGCTTCGGTCGTCAGGGAGAGAGCCTTGCGCCACGCCGCCTTAGCCTTTTCAGCATTACCGAGGCGCTGGAAGAGGTCGCCGAGGTGCTCCTGAATCGTGGCCGAGGCCGGGTTGCGGCGCGCCGCGTCGCTTAGATAGCGTTCGGCTTCGGGGAGTTTGCCGAGTTTAAAATAAACCCACCCCAAACTGTCGAGGAAGGACGGGTTGGTCGGCTCGACGCGGACGGCGCGCTGGATCATGTCGAGCGCCTCGGGCAGGCGGTCGTTGCGCTCCGCGAGGAAGTAGCCGAGGTTGTTGAGGGCCGTGGCGTTCTGCGGGTCTTTGGCGAGGATGCGGCGCAGGGTCTCCTCCGAGCCTTTGGCGTCGCCGGCCCGCTCCTGCGCCGAGGAGAGCATGAGCAGGGCGTTGGTGGCCTGCTGCGGCTCGTCGGAGGAGGCGAGGCCGAGGGCCTGACGCGCGGCCTCGACGGCCTCCGTGCCGCGGCCGGCGCTCATCAGGACGCTTGAGAGGACGAGGTACTCTTCGTAGTCGCCGGGGCCGCCCGTGATCCGCGGCCGGATGAGGGCGACGGCCTCGTCGACGCGGCCGAGGTCGGCGAGCGTGAAGGCTTCGAGCCGGAGCAGTCGCGTCTCTTCGGGGAAGCGGCGGCGGGCCTCGCGCGCGGCCGTCAGGGCCTCCTCGCGCTTGCCCTGCGTGCGGAGCAGGTTGACCTGCTGGATGTCGGCCGTCGGGTCGGCGCTGCCGAGCAGGCGGCGCATCCGCTCGACGGCGGCCGCCGCCTCGGCCTCCTTGCCCGCGCGCTGGCGCAAGCCCACGATGTTCGCCAGCACGAGCGAGGCGAAGCGGCGGTCGCGGTCGGAGGCGAGCGGCGAGTCCTTGATGTTGCGCGCGGTGAGCAGTTCTTCGTAGACGGCCACCGCGTCGTCGTAGCGCTCGGCGTCGTCGAAGGTCTGCGCGAGCTGGAGTTGGAGGTTGAGGCGGTCGCGGTCGTTGCCGGGGCGGAGCGAGGCCGCGCCGGCCCGGAGCGTCGCGGCGGCCTCCTCGACGCGGCCGGCGCGGGCCTGCGCGCGCGCCAGCATGCCGACGGCGACGGCGTTCTGCGGCTGCTGGGCGACGATGCGGCCGAGTTCGTTGATCGTGCTCTGGTCGGCCCCGCCCGAGGCTTCGAGGGCCTCGCCGAGCATTTCGAGGTAGCGCGCGTTTTCCGGCTCGATGGCGAGCGCGTTGCGGACGGCGGCGACCGCCTCGGCCGGGCGGTTCAGGCGCAGGTAGACTTCGGCGAGCCGCGCGCTGGCCGCGTCGGGCGAAAGCTCGCGGCCGCGCGTGACGATCTGGTAGAAGCGCCCGTCCACGGCGACCGGCAGCGTCGCCCAGCGCTTGAGCGCCTCGACGGCCTCGGCGTCCTGCCCGCGGCGCAGGTGGAACTCGGCCAGCAGCGCCCACGCCTCGGCGTCGTTCGGGCTGAGGCGGACGACGTGGCGCAGTTCGGCGACGGCCTTCTCGGCGGCGGGCGCGTCGAGGCTGTCGTCGTTGAGGCGGCTGCGCAAGGTGTAGACGCGCGAGAGGACGCGCCGCGCGCCGAGGTTGTCGGGGTTGATGCGGGCGGCGGCCAGCGCCTCGGCCTCGGCCTGCTGCTGGTCGTCGAGGATGTAGAGCGAGATTTCGGCGAGCGCGGTGCGCGCCTCGGAGAGCGTCGGGTCGAGGTCGGCGGCCTGCTGGAAGGCGGCCTGCGCGCGGCGGACGGCCTCGACCGTCAGGTTGCCGCTGCGCGCGCCGGAGAAGTGGCGCTGCCCTTCGAGCAGTTTGGCGTAAGCCTGCGCGCGGCGCTCGCGCTCGTTCTGCGGCGGCTGCGTCGCGGAGGCGGGCCGCGCGTTGGCCTGCGTCTGGGACGGGGGGGCCGCCGGCGCGTCCTGCGCGAAGGCGACGGGCGCGGCCGCGAGGCTCAGGCCGAAGGCGAAAGCCAGCGCCCCGAGGGGCGGCGCGCATCGAGGAAAGAGCTTCACGCGAATGTTCCTTTCGCCGCCCGGTCGGCCCCCGCGTCGTCGGCCGCCTCGACCACGCGCCGCCACGCGGCCCGCCGCGGGTAGGCGTAAGCCAGCACGACCGACGCGATGAGCCACGCGCGCAGCATGTCGCCGAGGAGGCCCGTCATGAGCGAGCTGGCGAAGCCGATGACGGCGATGACGGCGCCGATGAGCGTGACGAGCACGGTCGTCTTCTGCAAAGTGTGGAGGAGGCCGGCCCGGCCGCGCAGGCCGGCGACGGCTTGCAGCCGGAGCGGCGAGAACTTCGCGCGGCGGAAATAGATCGCGCCGAGGGCGAGGAAGATGACGCCGAGCCAGAGCGCTATCAGGAGCGTCGGGTCGGGCGACGCCTCGGGCGCGGCGCGGCCGACGGTCTCGGCGGCCAAGTCGCTGAACGTCCGCGGCGCGGCCGTCGCCCAGCGGACGGCGGCGACCAGCAGGAGCAGCGACGCCAGCGCGAAGACCCCGCCGACGACCCTCACGGCCGCCCGGTGGCGGCGCGCCAACTCGTCTTCGGTTCCGCTGCTCGCCTGCGGCACGAGAATGTCTCCAGACTCTTTAACGAACGCTCAGGGGGAACTGTTTTTGCGAAGGGGACGCGGAAAAAATTCTAACACCCGCCCCGCCGGTAAACAAACGAAAGCAGTTTCGGGTCACGGGTTTCGGGTTGCGAGTTAAAAGCAACTGCCTTGTCTTTAACTCGAAACCCGAAACCCGTGACCCGAAACTTCTTCAACCCGAGACCGAGCGGGCGCGCCGTTACGGCTTGGCCGCGTTGCCGCCGGCGGGCGGCGGGGTGGTGGCCGGGGTGGTCGGCTGCGTGGCGGCCGGGCGGGCCGGGTCGCTGCCGGAGGCCGGCGGGCCGGGGCGCGTCGGCTGGGCGGTGACGCCGGTCTGGCCGGCGGGCTGCGCGGCGGGCGCGCTCGGGGCCGGCGTCAGGACGCGCGCCGGCGCGGTGCGCTCGACGGGGCGCGCGCGGTAGTTGTCGGGCAGCGTGCCGCCGTTCTGGATGACGGCGTCGATGATGTCGTTGCCCTTGTTGTCGGTGCTGATGATGACGCCGTTCCTGTCCACGGTCTTCGGCACGACGCCCGTGATCTCGCGGATGATGCCGCCGAGGAAGCTCTGCCCCTGCGGCTCCTCGTAGTTGACCCTCTGCGGGTCGGGGCCGGGGTCTTGCGCGCCCATCGCCGTCAGCTGCTCGCGGGCCTTCTCGGCGTACTCGCTGTTCGGGTGGTTACGCAGCAGGCGCTGGAAATACTTGATGGCCTCGTCCGGCTCCTCCTCCTGCATGTAGGTGTCGCCGAGGCGGAAGAGCACTTCGGCCATGCGCGAGAAGTGCGGGTACTTCTCGGCGATCTCGCGGTAGCGCGACTGCGCGCCCTTGACGTTGGTGGCCGCCTGCCGGTTGTACTTCTCGTAGTAGTGGTTGCCGACGATCAGGTTGTGCATGGCGAGGTTCTCCTGCACCTCGCGCAGCTTGACCTCGGCGTCGGGCCGCAGGGCGGACTTCGGGAACTGCTGGAAGAAAGCCTTGAGGCGCTGCTCGGCCTTGCGCGCCGGCCCCATCTCGCGGTCGGGCAGCCCCATGCGGCGCATCTCGACCTCGGCCATCTTGAGCATCACATCGTCGGCGAGCGGGTGGGTCGGGAAGAAGGTGAACCAGTCCTGATAATGCTGCGCGCCCTGAATGAGCGCGCTCGTCGTGCCTTCGAGGTAGAAGGTGTCGGCGATGGCGAGCTTGGCGAGCGGCAGGAAGGGCGAGTCCGGGTAGGTGTTGATGACGACGCTGTAGAGGGCGCGGGCCGTCTCGTAGTTGTCGCCGCGGGCCTCCTTCGTCGCCTCCTCGAAGAGGACGCGGTCGCGGCCCGGGGCGACCGTGCCGACGAGTTCGTCGTACTTGTCGCCGTCGCCGCGGCCGAGGATGCGGCTGAAGAAGCCGCCCTTCTTTTTCTTCTTCACGTCGGCCATGTCAACCGAGGCGCGGCGGTCGCCGGCCGTGTCGCGCATGGCCACCTGCACGCGGCCGTCGATGTCGGCGACCGAGGTTTCGAGCCGGTCGAGGATGGAGGGGTCGTAGCGGTCGGCGCGCTCCTGCTTGCCGCGCACGTCGTTGACCTCGGAGAGGACGGAGCCGACCTCCTTCTCCAGCGCGCCGAGGCGCGCGCGCGGGTCGTCGGCCCCGGGCGCCTCCTGCCCCTTGTCGCGGGAGTTGAGGCCGGCGATGGCGCTCGTCAGCGTGCGGCGCATCGTCTCCAGCCGCGAGCGCATGACATCGATGCGCTGCATCGCCGAGAGCTGCGACTGCTGCGACGCCTGCCCGAGCGCGGGCGCCGCGGGCAGCGAGCCCGCCGCCACCAAGGCGCACAGAATAACCGGCACGACCTTCCGAAGACGCATTACGAAACCTCCAAAAAAGCAGTAGGCAGTAGTCAGTAGTCAGTAGAAAAGCCTTCGCCGGCGAACCCGCGAGGTGTCGGCGTCGGCGGGGCGGAGCCTGCCGGCGCCGCTTACTTTCTGCCGGCCACTTCTTCTTCGTTCGCGGCGGCGAGCAGTTCGCGCACGGCGCGGGCCGGGTCGCCCTGCCCGAAGACGGCCGTCCCGGCGACCATGATCTCGGCCCCGGCGGCGGCGGCCGCCCCGATGGTCTCGGGGCCGATGCCGCCGTCGATCTCGACGCGCACGGCGAGGCCGCGCTCGTCTATCAGACGCCGCAGGCGGCGCACTTTGTCGAGGGTTGTCGGGATGAATTTCTGCCCGCCGAAGCCGGGGTTGACGGACATGACCAGTACATAATCGGCGAATTGCAGCGCCTCGTCCAGCGCCGCGAGGGGGGTCGCCGGGTTGATGACGACGCCGGCCTGCGCCCCCTTCTGCCTGATTCCCGCCAAAGTCCGGTGGATGTGCGGGTCGGCCTCCACGTGTACGGAAACCATCTGCGCCCCGGCCTCGACGAACTGCTCGGCGTACCGCCCCGGCTCGGAAATCATTAGATGCGCGTCGAGGGGCAAACGGGTTGCGCGCGCAAGTGAACGAACGACGGGAATTCCGACCGTCAGGTTGGGCACGAAATGGCCGTCCATCACGTCCACGTGGATAAGCGTAGCCCCGCCGCGCTCGGCGGCCTCGATCTGCTCGCCGAGGCGCGCGAAATCGGCGGACAGGATGGACGGCGCGATCTCGACCATGCGGTTTAAGGGCTCCGTGGCTGGGAGGCGCGGGCCTCAGTCGTTGGGCCGGCGGTTGGCGTTAGAGGCGGCCGGGCGGGCCGCGTTGGCGTTGCGCGAGCCGCCGGAGTTGGCGTTGCGGGTGTTGGTGTTCCGGGCGTTGGCGTTGCGGTTCGCGCCGGCGTTGCGGTTGCCGGCGTTCTGGTTGGCGCCGTCGCGGTTGGCGGGCGCGGCGTTGCGGTTCAGGTTGACGCCGCCGTTAGAGTTGGCGTTAGAGTTGG
>Ga0196977_1000649_pt1 | contig 16870 bp, 14 predicted proteins | sample S3v_1013CmetaG_FD_148634 | JGI IMG/M metagenome (GOLD analysis project Ga0196977, IMG submission 148634) | Soil microbial communities from Anza Borrego desert, Southern California, United States - S3+v_10-13C | ecosystem: Environmental > Terrestrial > Soil > Desert | place: USA: California...
CCGCCTCGCGCAGAAGGAGCTCAACGTCTTCCGCGATGAGGTCAAGCGGCACAACTTCATCACCAGCCGCGCCGGTTGGTACGGCGACTACCCCGACCCGCTCACCTTCCTCGAGATCAGCCGGACGGGCGACGGCAACAACGACCGCGCGTTCTCGAGCGCCGCTTACGACGCCCTGCTCGACGCCTCCTACGCCGAGACCGACCCGGCCAAGCGCCTCGCCATCCTCGCCGAGGCCGAGCGCGTCCTGATGGAGGAGGAGCTGCCCATGGTGCCGATCTTCCACTACGCCAACCTCGTGATGTTCGACGCCCACCGGCTTAGCGGCCCCAACCCCCACCCACGCACGATCGAGAACATCTTCCTTTTCGACGTCCTTGGCGACGGCCTCGGCGCCGAGCGGCCCCTGATGATGCCGCGGACCCCGGACCGGCGCACCGGGAGCACACGCAATTGATCACCGCCGGACATCTCCGGACGCGGACCTGGCCGGAGCGCGAGCCCCGGCTCCCCTCCCGGCGCGCATGTGCTCGCACCACTCGCCGTGCGGCGTCCCGCCGCCCGCGGGCTCTCCGCGCTAAAGGGGCCGGGCCATGATCGCGCTGATCGTCCGCCGCCTGCTGCAGCTGCCGATCATCGTCGGCGTGATCTACACGATCACGCTCGTGCTGGCCTGGGCCGTCCCCGGCAACCCGCTCGAGAACCCCGAGGGCCGCCGCCCCGAAGACGCGGTCGTCGCCATGATGAAGGCCCAGTACAACCTCGACAGCTTCCCAAGGTTCTACGTCTCGTACCTCGACAGCGCCACCGGCGCGAAGTGGCTGCGTGAGACGCTCGGCGGCGTCGCCGCGCACGACGCGGCCAAGGCCGAAGCCTCCGGGCTGCCGCCGCCCGACCGGCCCGTCTTCGACCTCGGCCCCTCGCTCAAGCACCGCGATCAACGGGTGAACTCGATCCTCGCCGCAGCGCTGCCCGTCTCGGTCACGCTCGGCCTCATGGCGATCATCCTCGCGGCCGTAATCGGCGTGCTCGCCGGAGTCGTCGGGGCGGTGAAGCCCAATTCGCCCGCCGATCTCTCCACGCTCGCCGTCGCGCTCATCGGCATCAGCCTCCCCAGCTTCGTCATCGGGACCGTCCTGCTGCTGGTCTTCGGGGTCTGGCTGCGCCTCCTGCCCCCGGGGGGCTGGGGCACCCTCGGCCACATGGTGCTGCCCGCGCTGACGCTCAGCCTGCCGTTCGCGGCGTACATCGCCCGCCTCACCCGCATGGGCATGATCGAGCACCTCGGCGCCGACTACATCCGCACCGCCCGCGCCAAGGGCCTCGCGGAGCGCGACATCCTCCTCAAGCACGCGCTCAAGAACGCGTTCCTGCCCGTGCTCAGCTACCTCGGCCCCGCGACCGCCCTGGCGATGACCGGCTCCTTCGTCGTCGAGCGCGTCTTCAATGTCCCCGGCCTCGGGCAGCACTTCGTCAACGCCGTCCAGAACAAGGACCTCTTCCTCATCATCGGCGTCGTGCTCGTCTTCTCCACGATGCTCGTCCTGCTCAACCTCGCCGTGGACGTGCTGTACCGCTGGGCCGATCCGCGCATCGATTGAGCCGGGACGAGCGCGCCGCCGGGCAGCGCGGCGGGCGGCGCGGCGGACCGGGCCGGCGCGCCCCGCCCGATCGTGCCCTCGCGTTCTCCCCTCCCATCCTCCGACCTCCCTCCCCGGCGCATCGCTGAGCCGCCTCCCGCGAAATCTCCGTCCCGCTCCCCCCCGCTTCTCGCATCTCTCTGCAACCCCTGGATGGAGATCGCCATGCGCGTCAACACCCGCCTCGCCCTCGCCGCTGGAATGGCCGTTGCTTCTCAAGCCTTTGCCCAGGCCACCTTTACGCCCCTCGGCCACCTTCCGGACGGTGACTACTCGCTCGCCGTCCACATCTCGCCGGACGGCTCGGCCGTCAGCGGCCTGGCGACCGACGCGACCGGCACCGTCGGTTTCCGCTGGACAAGCGCCTCCGGCCTCTCGTCCCTCGGCGATCTGGCCGGCGGCGCCGTCGATACGGGCACCGCGGCGATCTCGGGCTACGGGTGCGTCCTCGCCGGCAGCGGGTACTCCGCCAACGGCCTCGAGGCCTTCCGCTGGACCGAGGACATCGGCCTCGTCCCGCTCGGCGACCTGCCGGGCGGCGCGTTCTCCAGCCACATCTACGCCATGAGCCACGATGGCTCCGTCATGGTCGGCATCGGCAGCGACGCCACGGACCAGCGCGCCGTGCGCTGGACCCGCTCCGGCGGATGGCAGGTGCTCGACTCCTATCCCGGCGAGACCACCTCCGACGCCTTCGGCTGCTCCGCCGATGCGTCGGTGATCACGGGCCTGACGGTCGGCCCGGCCGGCACGCAGGCCTACCGCTGGACGCAGGCGGACGGCAAGGTGCTGCTCGGCGATGTCGCCGGCGGCGCCTTCAACAGCGGCGGCGCCGACGTCTCGGACGACGGCTCCACCATCGTGGGATACGCCAGCGACGGCGCCGGGTATGTCGCGATGGTCTGGACCGCCGACACAGGCATGATCAACGCCGGCTTTCTCGCGAACGATTCCGCGGAGGCCGAGCTCTGGACGGTCAACGGCGACGGCACGGTCGCGGTGGGCTACTCCGGCTCCCAGGCGACGATCTGGACGCCGCAAGAGGGCCTGCGGGCTCTGCAATCCGTGCTCGAAAGCGACCACGGCCTCGGCGGCGCGCTCTCCGGCTGGTCGCTGGCGTCGGCCAACAGCGTCTCGAGCGACGGGCGCGTGATCGTGGGCTGGGGATACAACCCCGCGGGCCAGGTCGAGGCCTGGCGCGTCGAGCTGCCCGCGCCGTGCCCCGCCGACTTCAACGCCGATGGCAGCGTCAACACCATCGACGTGCTCGCCTTCCTGAACGCCTGGAACGCCGGCTGCCCGTGAGGCGCGGAGCGAGCCGCTCAGGCCCCGAGCAGCCCCGCGTAGTGCCTCATGACATGGACGACCGTGCGCGCCAGGATGTCCGTCTCGATGTTCACCCTCGACCCCGGCGCCAGCGACCCCAGCGTCGTGCGCCCGAGCGTGGTCGGAATCAGCGCCACCTCGAACCATCCCGCCCCGGGCTCCACCGCCGCGATCGTCAGCGAAACGCCCTCGACGGCGATCGAGCCCTTCGGCACGATGCACGGCATCAGCTCGCGCGGCGGCACCACCCGCACCCGCCACTCGCCGTCGTTCTGGAGCCCCACCACCTCTCCGACTCCCTCGACGTGACCCTGCACCACGTGGCCGTCCATCGGCGTCGCCGCGGTCACCGACGATTCGAGATTCACGATCCCGCCCGCGCCGAGCCCGCCGAGCGTCGTTCTCGCCAGCGACTCGGGGATCACGTCGAAGGCGAGCAGGCCGCCCGGTCCGACCGGCGCCGCGAGCGTGAGGCAGCAGCCGGAAACGCAGATCGAATCCCCGGCGCGGGGCGCGTGCGCCCAGCCGCGCGGGTCGATAAGGAGCCGCCGCCCGGCCGAGGTGCGCTCCATGGACGAGATTCGACCGGTCGCCTGCACGATGCCGCTGAACATGAAGGATCCTTGGCCGCTCCGACCCGAACCGTTCCCGGAGAGGCCGGCCGGCTTGACCGCATCGCCGCCGTGCTCGATACTCCCCCACCGTCGGCCGACAACGGGACCGACCCAGTGAAAGACCGGGGCTCGCCGCACGGGCCGTCCCCCGTCCACAGGAGTGGCGTTTCCATGACGAGCGTCGATAAGGACCTTAGGCGTGCGTGTCTCCCCCGCCCGGTTGCCTGCCTCGCAGGCGCGGCGGCGCTGGTCCTCTGCGGCTGTGTCTACGAAACGGCGCCGAGCCCCTCCACGTCGTCCTCCACGCGCTCGGGCGGGGGGTCGGCCGAGGCCCTCCTCACCGAACGCCAGCAAGCGTTCCAGATCGACCACGACGCCTACGCGAGCCTGGGATACCAGATCGACTGGCGAGGGTTCCCGGTCGTCGCCCGCGGCCGGCGGATCTCGTTCCTCGACGTGTACCCCGACATCGTCGTGGCGCAGGAGTCCGGCGCCACCGTCAGCATCCTCGAGGCAAACACCGGCGCCCTCCGCAACTCGAGCCAGGTCGCCAGCCCTCTCACCCGGTTCGTCGGCAACTTCCGCGACGAGAACCGGCTCATCGTCTCGAGCGACACCGAGGCCTACGTGATCGACATCGAGACCGGGAGCGTCGTCGAGCGGCAGGAGTTCAGCCGCGTCGTCTCCACGCGCCCGGTCTTCTTCGCGAATCAGAAGATCTACGGCACCGCGATCGGGCACGTGTACTCGCACTACATGAACCCGCCCGTCGATGCGTGGGCCTACGACCTCGGCAGCCCCATCGACGCCGATCCAGTGCTCGTGGGCTCGACCGTTGTCGCGGTGTCGCGCCGCGGCGACATCGCCATGCTCGACGGCGCGAGCGGCACGCTCATGGCGCGGACGAGCATCTACGGCGGCTGCGAGGCGGACCCCGTGGCGGGCGACGGCGTGGTGTTCTTCGCGAGCCTCGACCAGTCCATCTACGCCATCGACCTCGGCGGCCGGCAGGTGTGGCGGGTGCGGACGGAGCAGCCGCTCCGCGTCACCCCGACGCACCACGCCGGCGTGCTCTACGTGCCGAGCGCCGACCAGGGCCTGCGGGCGCTCGACGCGGGCACCGGCGCGCAGCTGTGGAACCAGGAGCAGGTGCAGGGGCGCGTGGTCGCCGTGAGGAACGGGCGCCTGGTCACGTGGGACGGCACGACCGCCGCCACGATCGATCCGGCCAACGGCGACGTCATCGCCTCCACCGGTCTGACCGACGTGGCGATGCTCACGCCGGACCAGTTCGTGGACGGCAACCTCTACGCCGCGAGCAACGGCGGCATCGTCGCGAAGTTTCAGCCGCGGGACTGATCGAGCCGAGCCCGCCGCCACCCCCGAGCGCCCGCTGCCCCCATGCCCCCGATCGCCCCGATCCGACGCGCTCTGATCTCCGTCAGCGACAAACGCGGCGTCGAGGGCTTCGCCCGCGCCCTCGCGCAGGCCGGCGTTCACCTGCTCTCGACCGGAGGCACCGCCCGCACGCTGCGCGACGCCGGGCTCCCGGTCACGCTCGTCGAGGAGCACACCGGCTTTCCCGAGATGCTCGACGGACGCGTCAAGACCCTGCACCCCAAGATCCACGGCGGGATCCTCGGCGTGCGCGCCAACCCTGACCACCGCGCCAAGATGGCCGCGCACGGCATCGAGCCCATCGACCTCGTCTGCATCGACCTCTACAAGTTCGAGGACACCGTCGCGCGCGGGGGCGTCGGCCTGGAAGAGGCCGTCGAGCAGATCGATATCGGGGGCCCCTCGATGCTCCGGTCGGCGGCGAAGAACTTCCACGACGTCACCGTCGTCTCAGATCCGGGTCAGTATGAGACCGTCCTCGCCGAGCTGCGCGAGCACGGCGGCACCACGCTCGCCACCCGCATGGACCTCGCCGCCGCAGCGTTCGAGCGCACCTGCGCGTTCGACGGCGCCATCGGCGCATACCTGCGTGCGCAGCAGGGAGAGGCCTTCCCCCGCGTGCTCACGCTCCAGGGCCGCCGCGCCGCCGAGCTCCGCTACGGCGAGAACCCCCACCAGCCCGCCGCCCTCTACGCCGACCCCGCCTCCAGGGGCCCGAGCATCGCCGCCGCCGAGCAGCTCCACGGCAAGGAGCTCAGCTACAACAACCTCCTCGACGCCGCCGCGGCCCTCGAGCTTGCGGTCGCCCTCGCCGGGATTGAGGCCGGCGCCGCCGGCGCCTGCGTCATCAAGCACACCAACCCCTGCGGCGCCGCCCTCGCGACCACCCCCGCCGAAGCCTTCGACCTCGCCATCGCCGGCGACCCCCTCGCCGCCTACGGCGGCATCGCCGCCTCCAGCACCGCCATCGACCTCGCCGCCGCCGAGCGCATCTGCGCCCCCGACCGCTTCTTCGAAGTCGTCATCGCCCCGGACTTCGCGCCCGACGCCCTCGCCCTCCTCCGCGATCGCTGGAAGAACGTCCGCCTGCTCTGCACCGGCCCACTTGCGGGCCGGGGCGCTCCTATCGCGGGGCGGGCCACTCCCGATCCCGCCGACCGGGGCGCGGCGCTCGGAGCCCCGCACCTCGACATCCGCTCCATTCCCGGCGGCTACCTCGTCCAAGCCCACGACGACACGCACCCCGATCCCGCCTCCTGGACCCACGCCGCCGGCCCCGTCCCCGACCCCGAGCTGCTGCGCGCCGCCGCATTGGTCGAGGCCGCCGCGAGAGCCCTCTCCTCCAATGCCGTCGCCATCGGCGGACCGGTCGGCCGGTCGGGCGCCGCACTCTTCGGCGGCGGCGCGGGCCAGATGGACCGCGTCGCCTCCTGCCGCCTCGCCGTCGCCAAGGCCGGCGAGCGCGCCCGCGGCTCGGTCGCCGTCTCCGACGCCTTCTTCCCCTTCTCCGATGGCCCGGAGATCCTCATCGACGCCGGGGTCGCCATGATCGTCCACCCCGGCGGCTCCAAACGCGACCCGGAAACCTTCGCCCTCTGCGAGGCCCGCGGCGTCACGTGCATGACGACCGGCATCCGCCGATTCAGGCACTAATCACGACGCGACCTTCGATTTCGGCTACGGGCAATGGCCGCCGTTATTGAACGCGGCGGTCCATTCGTTCAGGAAACCAATGACGTCGCTCGAATCGATCGCACCATCACTGTTCCAGTCCGCGTCGAAGTCACCGGCCGTCCACAGGTTGAGGTAGAAAGCAACGTCCCGGGTGTCCACAGCACCGTCGTGATTCGCATCGGGCGCGCAGCCGGCGCTTTCGTACACATACGCCGACCCGGCCGATTGGCCGCGGTCGTCGTCGCCTATTGCGCCACTCACCACGGTGCCTTCATTCACCGCAACCGAAGCACTGAAGTAGTCGTTGGCGCCTGCATCGGGCGCAATGAGCTTAATCGTGTATGCCCAGAGACCATCGACCTTGTTGAACACGTACGCCGCACCTGTCAAATGATCGGCATCATTGAGTGCGCCGATCACCATGGTATCAGGGCTCGCGCTGATCGCGTGGCCAAAGAGGTTCAGAGGCGCATCGTCCGGCGCTACGAGCTTGGCCTTATGCGTCCAGGCGCCCGCGGCCCTCTCAAAGAAGTGGACCGATCCGAGCAGATCGCCATCACTTTCGTATGGCGCGCCGATCATGATTTCACCGCCGCATATGGCCACGGCGCGACCGAACTCGTCGCCGCCGGCGCCGTTGGGTGCGGCGAGCTTGGCCGCGAACACCCACGTTCCGCCCGATCGTTCGAAGACATACGCCGATCCCGTCCATAGATCATCGCCCTCTGCGCCGATCACGGCCGTACTCTCATTCAGGTCGACAGTCTGGCCGAACCAGTCGTGGGAACTGCCGTCGGGCGCAGTGAGCTTAGCCGCCATCATCCACGCGCCCCCGATCCGTTCGAAGATGTAGGCCGAACCTCGATTGTCATCGCTCCGCGCACCGATCGCGGCCGCATCACCGCATAGCGCGACACTCACGCCAAACGCGTCCCCGAACTGACCGTCGGGCGCGGTGAGCTTGGCCGTGTACGCCCACGCTCCGGCGGCCTTCTCGAACACGTACGCCGAACCCGCGAACACACCGAGATCATCATCCTCCCATGCCCCGATCAGCGCCATATCGCCACTCAGGCTGATGTCGGCGCCGAACCCATCGCCGGCATTGCCATCGGGCGCCGTGAGCTTCGCCATGTAGGCCCATGTCCGGCCCACCCGCTCGAACACGTACACCGCGCCGCGCTCCTCGTCGTGACCATCCGCCCCGATCAGAAGGGTGTCGCCGTTCACCGCCACGGATCGCCCGAACCAATCGCCGGCCTGGCCATCGGGAGCGGTAAGCTTGGCCCTCTGGGACCACCCCTCCTGCGCGGCGGCCGGGCCGGTGACGTGCGCGCACACCCACACGAGCGGAACGAGGGGCATGATTCTGAGGCGGCTGTGCATCGCTGGAGACCTCCAGGGGCCGAGTGGGCCACTTGTCCCGAGGATCGGGTATCGGACCCAACTCGATTGCAAAGTTCGGGAACCGGTCCCAATGCCGACCGGGCCCCGCCGAGGCGAGTGGCGGCGGTCCGGCTCGGTCCAGAACCGGCCTCATCCCTCGCAAGTCCCTGGTTCAACGCCCGATAACCCGTCGGCATATCCCTTCCGGCTCTCGGATCCGGCTGCTACAGTCGGTACGTATTCACCATGCACGGGCCGATGGATCCCGTGGGAGCGCGACGGATGAACCGGGGAGCGGACATGCTGAGCCCCGAGATGAGCCCCGAGGACGGGCCAGCGGGTGTGCTTGCGCGTGCGGCGGGGTCGGCCGCCCTGGTCAACGAAGGCCTCGATGCCCGCGTCCTCGTGCTGAACAGGCTCTACGTGGCCGTGCGGGTCATCTCGGCCAAGCGGGCCTTCGCCATGCTCTGCCGGGGGCTGGCGGAGATCATCCACGTCGAGGACGGCCAGTACGTCAACTACGACTTCGAGAGCTGGGCGGAGGTCTCCGAGTTCCGGCGGCAGTACGAGCGGGAGCAGCACGACTGGGTGCGGACCGTCCGCTACGAGATCGCCGTGCCGCGGATCATCCGCCTGCTCGGCTACGACCGCCTCCCCGCCCAGCGGGTGAAGCTGAACCGGCGGAACCTCTTCGCGCGCGACCGCAACCAGTGCCAGTATTGCGGGCACTCATTCCCGACCAGCGAGCTGACGCTCGACCACGTGACCCCGCGCACGCAGGGCGGGGGCGACACCTGGGAGAACCTGGTCTGCGCCTGCGTGCGCTGCAACGCCCGCAAGGGCGGGCGGACGCCGGAGCAGGCGCACATGCAGCTCACCCGCCGTCCCGTCAAGCCCAAGCGCAACCCGCTTATCACCCTCAAGCTCGGCAGCGAGAAGTACCGCTCCTGGAAAGCCTTCCTCGACGAGGCCTACTGGTCGGTGGAGCTGCGGTGAATCAGTGCTGAGTGCTTGGTGCTGAGTGCTCAGACCCTCAACCCCTGGGTCCCCATCGAACGCTACGCGCTTTAACGCGCACGACATTGCCCCAGCGCACTCAGCACTCAGCACTCAGCACTCAGCACTCAGCACTCAGCACTCAGCACTCAGCACTTCCCCTCTACGCCGTCACCAACTGGCTCGCGATCCTGTCGGCCTCCTGGGCCAGCGCAAAGTCCTTCGCCGTGATCCCCCCCGCGTCGTGCGTGCTCACGCTGACGGTGACCTTGTTGTAGCGGATCAGGATGTCCGGGTGGTGCCGCACCCGCTCGGCGTACTCCGCGAGAGCGTCCACGAACGCGATCGAAGCCTTGAAATCGGGGAATTGGTACGTGCGCTGGATCTCGCCGCTGGTCTCGCCCCATTCGGGCGAATTCGCCAGCTCGGACTCGATCTGCGCCTCGGTCAGCTTCTCCGCCATGGAATCCTCCGGCGGCCGATCGCCGCTCCGCCGAGTGTATCATCGCGCGACGAGCATGCCCAGCGACTCGCAAAACTGCCCCCCCGCGCCGCCCGGGCGCACGCGCCTGGCTCCCTCGCCCACGGGAGCGCTGCATCTCGGCAACGCCCGCACGTTCATGGTCAATTGGGCGATCGCGCGCCGCGAAGGGTGGTCGATCGTGCTCCGAATCGAGGATCTCGACGGGCCGCGCGTCAAGCCCGGCGCCGTGGAGGGCTGCATCGAGACGCTCCGGTGGCTGGGCATCGACTGGGATGAGGGACCGCTCATCCAATCCAGCGAACTCTCGCCGCACGTCGAGGCCATGCGCGCGCTCGCCGAACGCGGCGCCGCATACCCTTGCGAGCTCACGCGCACGCAGATCGAGGAGGCCGCGAGCGCGCCGCACGCGCCCGAGGCCGGCGGTGAAGGCCGGTTTCCTCCGGAGCTGCGCCCCCGCGGCATCGGCCCGCGCGAGTTTCTCGACGCCGGTTCCAACTGGCGCTTCGCAACCCCTGATGTCGAGGTCTCGTTTGTGGACGGCTTCGCGGGGCCTCAGCGCACGCGCCCCGCCCGCACCGCCGGAGACTTCGTCGTCTGGACCAAGCGGGCGCAGCCCTCGTACCAGCTCGCGGTCGTCGTGGACGACCACCGGCAGGGCGTCACCCACGTCGTGCGCGGCGACGACCTGCTCGACTCCGCGGCCCGCCAGCTCCTGCTCTACCGTGCCCTGGGCTACGCCCCCGAGCCGGCGCACACGCACCTGCCGCTCGTCGTGGGCCAAGACGGCAAGCGCCTCGCCAAGCGCCACGGCGACACCCGCTTGGAGGCCTACCGGACGGCCGGCGTTTCCGCCGAACGCGTTATCGGGCTCTTGGCGTACTGGTGCGGCCTGCGCCCCGATCGGCGCCCGATGTCCGCGCCGGAATTCTGCGCCGCCCTCGACCCCTCTACCATCCCCCCCCGCCCCGTGGTGTATACCGAGGAGGACGACCGATGGCTCACGCACGACTCGGGATTCTCGGGCTCGTCCTTACGCTGGTCGCCCTCATGACCGGCGGATGCGGCCAGCAGAAGAGCTCCGCCGCGACGAACGTCGAGAGCGTGATGATCGACGGCGAGTGGTTCCACCTCGAGCTCGCCCTCGACCCCGCCAGCCGCTTCCAGGGCCTCAGCGGGCGCACGCACATCGACGAGGACGGGGGCATGCTCTTCGTCTTCCCCCGCCCGGCCGTCCAGGCGTTCGTCATGCGCGATTGCCCGATCCCGATCGATATCATCTTCCTCGATCCCGCGGGGCGCATCGTCGCCATGCACCAGATGACGGTCGAGGAACCACGGCGCGAGGACGAGCCCGAGACCGGCAACGGCGCGACGGACAAGTACGAGCAGCGCCTCAAGCGCTACCCGAGCAAGTTCGCCGCCCAGTTCGTGATCGAGCTGGCCGGGGGAACCCTCGATGACCTGGAGATCGCCGAGGGCGATCTCATCAAACTCGACACGGAGGGGCTGAAGGCCCGGGCCAAGTGAGCCGATGACTTCCCGGACCCTGCCCGCAGCCAACGCGGGGAGTCCGGAGGCCGGGTTGCCCCACCAACGAGTCATCGTGGCGTCCGATCCCCGCGCGGCCGACCGGGCCGCGTGGTGGGCCGCCGAGCTGCCCCACTGCTGGCCGCGCGCCGGCGAGCGCGTCACGTGCACGTGCGTCACCCTCGACGAGCTCGCCACGGAGGTGGCGCTGGCCGGAACGGCTCGGAGCGAGCACGCGAGGCCGACGGTCGTCCTCCTCATCGCGCGCCACCAGGCGCCCGCGAGGATCATGCAGCTCGCCGACAAGCTGCTCGGGGCCCGGACCGCGGCCCTGCTTCTCACCGACGAGACCGAGGGCCTCCGCGCCGAGCTGGAGCCGCACGGGCTCGTGCTCGAGCACACCGACACCGATCGGGTGACGGTCGCGCGCGTGCTCCACGCGCTGGCCGCGCGCCAGGCCGCCGTGGACACCGTTGCGCGGGAGCTGCTGATCGCCCGGGCGTCGCAGGGGGGGCTGACCGGGGAGATCAGCAGGCTCCACGACGAGCTGCAACTCGCCGGCGCGGTGCAGCGCCGGTTCCTGCCGCGTGCGATGCCCGACGCCGCGGGCTATGACTTCGGCGTCCTCTTCCGCCCGTGCGGGTACGTGAGCGGCGACCTGTACGACGTCGTGAGGTTTGATGAGCGGCACATCGCCGTCATGCTCGCCGACGCGGTCGGCCACGGCGTGCCCGCCGCCCTGCTCACCCTGGTCATCGGCCGCGCGCTCCGGCAGTACGACGACTCCGGCGCGCGCCACCCCCTCCACTCCCCCGCCGAGACCCTCGCACGCCTCAACGCCGAGCTGTGCATCGAGAACGAAGCCGGCGACCGCTTCGCGACCGCGGTCTGCGCCGTCATCGACACCCACTCGCACGCCGTGACCCTCGCGAGCGCCGGCCACCCCGCGCCGATGCTCATGGGACGCGGCCAAGGCCGCGCCGTCAGCGGGGGCGACGGACCGCTCCTCGGCGTGTTCACCCACGCCGAATACACGCAGACCACCCTGGAGCTCTCGCCCGGCGAGACGCTGCTCCTGTACACCGACGGCTTCGAGACGGCGTTCCCCGTGCAGGGGGCCGACCCGCGGCGGGCCCAGGCGAACCTCGCGTACGTCGGGCAGTTCGCCCGCGCCCTCGGGGACGCGCCCGCCGACGGGGGCGGCCTGCAGCACGCCCTCGAGCGCGTCGGCCTCGAGGTCGAGGCCCACGCCGGCTCCCTCCACCAGCGCGACGACCTCACCGCCCTGGCCATCCGCCGGCTCGGGCAGGACGCGCGCGAGCTCGATCTCCGGAGCCCGGTCCGGGCCGCGGCGTAGGCCGCCTCACGCGCCCGCGGGCTCGGGCGCGCGGCGGGTGCGCAGGCGCACGTCCGACTCCAGAAGCCCGTCGCGCAGACGCACGATCCGCTCGCACCGCTTCGAGATCGAGTCGTCGTGCGTCACCATGAGGATCGTGAGCCCCTCGTCGTGCAGGCGCTCGAAGAGGCTCAGGATCGCCTCGCCGGTCTTCGAGTCCAGATTGCCCGTGGGCTCGTCCGCCATCAGGATCACCGGCTCGGTCACCAGCGCCCGCGCGATCGCGGCGCGCTGCTGCTGCCCGCCCGAGAGCTCGCGCGGCCGGTGCGTCGCGCGGTCGGCCAGCCCCACCAGGTCCAGCGCGCGCAGTGAGCGTCGCCGCCGCTCCACGTGCGGGATGCCCTGGTAGAACAGCGGCACCTCCGCGTTCTCCTGCACCGTGAGCTGGGGGATGAGATTGAAGGCCTGGAAAATGAAGCCCACCGTCCGGCCCCGGAACACCGAGAGCTCCTCGTCGCTCATCTTCCCGACGGGGCGGCCGGCAAGGTGGAACTTGCCCGCGGTCGGCTGATCGAGGCACCCGAGGATGTTCATCAGGGTGGATTTGCCCGACCCGGACGCGCCCATGATCGCGACATACTCCCCCCGGTTGATCATGAGGTCCACGCCGCGGAGCGCCTCGACCATCACCGAGCCGTCGGGCTTGTAGTACACCTTGGTGACGCCCACGAGCTCCGCCACCGGCGTCGCGACCTGCTGTGCCGTGCCGTGGTTGCTCATCGCGTCTCTGCGCCGTCGGGGGCCGGGCCGGTTTGTGGGGGGCCGCAGGGTCTCATCTGTCCGACTCGCCTTCGAGCTGGAGCCCGGCCAGGGCCGTCAGCGGGTCGGGGGCGAACTGGAACACCTTGTCCAGCCCGGTGACCATCATCACCGACCAAACCTCGTCCGACACCGAGCAGAGCCGCAGCGCGCTGCCCGCGTCCGCGAGCACCTTGCGCAGCTTCAGAAGCTGCGCAAGGTTGGAGCTGCTCAGGTACGTGACGTTCGCGAAGTTCAGCACCACCGACGGCGGCTTGCCGACGGCCGAGGTCAGCCGGTCGATGAGGATGTTCAGCTCCTCGCTCAGCGACGGCTCATCGGCCAGCTCGGTGACAATGATGTTGTCGGACCAGTCGCCCATGGGTGCTGAGTGTACCGCCCCGCCCGGCCCGCGGCCTACGCGGTTTCCGTGCCGGCCTCGCCGGATTCAGGTCCGGCGTCCCCGCTCCCCACCCCGGCGTCGCCCCCGCCGGCCGCGCCCTCGGATTCGGGCGGCTCGCCCCCGTTGCCCGCCTCGCTCTCCTCGACCCGCGCGGCGGCGACCACCTCGTCGTCGTCGCGCAGGCGCACCACGCGCACGCCCTGCGTGCCGCGCCCGATGCAGCTGATCGACCCCGCCGGCAGGCGGACCAGCTGCCCTCCGCGCGTGATCACCACGACGTCGTCGCTCGCGAGCACCCCCACCGCCGCGACCGACGGCCCGTTGCGCGCGCTCGTCCGGATGTCCGCCCGGCCCTTCCCGCCGCGAGACTGCGACCTCGCCTTGCCCGTCTCCGGCTGCACGCGGTACTCGTCCACGAGCGTGCGCTTGCCGTACCCCTTCTGCGTGACCGTGAGCAGGCTGAGCCCCGCCCCGAGCGCGGCCGGATCTGTCATCGGATCGCCGTCGCCGTCGATCACCATCGGCACCCGCACCGCGCCGATCACACGGTCGGCCTCGCCGAGCTCGATCCCCTTCACCCCCGCGGCGTTCCGGCCCATGAGGCGCGCGTCCTGCTCGTTGAAGCGGATCGCCGACCCGCCCGCGGTCACCAGGATCACGTCGTCGCTCCCCGTCGTCAGCAGCACGTCGAGCAGCTCGTCGCCCTCGCGCAGCGAGACGGCGATCAGCCCCGAGCGGTTGACGTTCCGGTACTCCTTGAGCGCCGTCCGCTTCACCACACCGCCGCGGCTCACGAACGTCAGGTAGTTGCTCCCGGCCTCGAAGTCCTTGATCGCCAGATACGCCCGCGTCCGCTCGCCCGGGCGCAGCTCCAGCAGGTTGACCAGCGCCCGCCCCTTGCTCGTTCGGCTGAGCTCCGGCAGCTCGTAGACCTTGAGCTTGAACACGCGCCCGCTGTCGGTGAAGCAGAGCAGGTCGTCGTGCGTGCTCGCCACGAAGACGTGCTCGACGAAGTCGTCGTCCTTGGCGTCGCTGGCGCGGATGCCCTTGCCGCCCCGCCCCTGCGATCGGTACGTCGCCAGCGGCACGCGCTTGGCGTACCCCGAGTGGCTGATCGTCACCGCCATGTCCTCGACCTGGATCAGCGCCTCGATGTTGATGTCGCCCTCGGAGTCCTGGATCTCCGTCATCCGGGGCGGCGCGAAGCGGGCCTTCATGTCCTGGCAATCGGCCTTGATGATCGCCAGAACCCTGCCGTGATCGGCCAGGATCGCCTCGTAGCCCTCGATCTCCTCGACCAGCGACGTGTACTCCCCGACAAGGCGCTCGATCTCCAGCCCGACGAGCTGGATCAGGCGCAGCTCGCCGATCGCCTCGGCCTGGACCCGGCTCAGCTCCACGCCCCCCGCGCCCTCCGCCGCACGCACCGCCGCGAGCAGCCTCGCCGGGATCTTGGGCGCGTAGGGGTGGTCCGCCGGGATCCGGAATCGCCGCTCGATCAGTCGCGAGATCGCCTCCTCGCGCGTGCGGCTCGATCGGATGATCGCGATCACCTCGTCGATGTCGCACACCGCGTAGATCAGGCCCTCGATCCGGTGCGCCTTCTTCTTCGCCTCGCGCAGGAGGTGCATCGTCCGGCGCCGGATCACCTCCACCCGGTGGTCCACGTAGCAGGAGATCAGTTCGCGTAGGCCCAGCGTCCGCGGCTGGCGGTTGACCAGCGCGATGTTCATGATGCTGAAGGTCTGCTGCAGCGGCGTGAACTGGTAGAGCTGGTTCTCGATCACGTTCGCGTCGGCGCCGCGCTTGAGCTCGAGCACGATCCGCGTCTGCGCCTCGCGCCCCGATTCGTTCCGCACGTCCGACACGTCGCCGATCCGCTCGTCCTTGATCGCGTCCACGATGCTCTCGACCAGCGTCCGCTGCCCGAGCCCGTAGGGGATCGCGTCGATGACCAGTTGCTGGCGGTCCTTGCCCGATTCCTCGATGTGGCACGAGCCGCGCACCGTCACCCGGCCCCGCCCGGTGTCGTACGCGTCCACGATGCCCCGCCGCCCGAGGATCAGCCCGCCCGTCGGGAAATCCGGCCCCTTCACGCCCAGCCGCGTCACCGTCCCGGCCTCGTCCACCTCGTCGCTCATCAGCTCGGGCAGCGAGATCGAGGGGTTGTCCACGAACCGCGTGATCGCGTCGAAGATCTCCGTGGGGTTGTGCGGCGCCAGGCTCGTCGCCATGCCCACCGCGATGCCCACGCCGCCGTTGATCAGGAGGTTCGGGAACCGCGCCGGCAGCACCGTCGGCTCGAGCAGCCGGTCGTCGTAGTTGGGCTGCATGTCCACGGTGTCGAGGTCGATGTCCGCGAGCATCTCCACCGACGCGTGCGTCATCCGCGCCTCGGTGTACCGCATCGCCGCCGGCGGGTCCGGATCGATCGAGCCGAAGTTGCCCTGGGGATCGATGAGCGGGACCCGCATCTTCCACTTCTGCGCCATGCCGACGAGCGTCGGGTAGATCACGCTCTCGCCGTGCGGGTGGAAGTCGCCCGATGTGTTGCCGCAGATCTTCGCGCACTTGAGGTGCTTCTTGTTCGGGCGCAGCTTGAGCTCGTGCATCGCGAAGAGGATGCGGCGCTGGCTGGGCTTGAGCCCGTCGCGGACGTCGGGCAGCGCCCGGTCCATGATCGTGCTCATCGCGTACGTGAGGTACGAATCCTTGAGCTCGTCCTCGATCTTGAGGTCCACCACCGCGCCGCTCGCGGGCGGGGAAACCTCGGAATCGGGGCCGGTCTCAGGATGCTCGCCCGGGCTCTCGAAGGGGGTTCCGTCCGTGTCTGTCATGAGCCGAACATTCTAGCGCGCCGGCAGGGTTTCGGCCGCCTCCACGGCCGCTAAAGACCGCAGGAATTCGCTCACGCACAGCAGCGCCGACGCCGAGCTTTCAGGGGCCATCCGGTGGTCCCAGACGGCCGCGCGGATCCCCCCTCGCGCGAGGGCCGGGTTCGCGTAAAACCCGCACTCGGCGTCCCTCGCGCTGAGCTGCTTGAGGAACCGCATCGCCGCCAGCAGCCGCACGATCTCCCCCGCCGCCTCGCTCGCCGGCGTGAGCCTCGGATCTCCCAGCATGCTCGCGCACAGCGCGATCGGCCGGGCCGCCGCGGCGGTCGGAAGCGTCACGAACCCGCGCGTGAAGACGATGCCGCCGACGAGGTCCCTCGCATCGGGGCCGGCATCCTCGCTGGTGAGCTGGTGCTCCCAGACCTGCTCCCGAACGCGGCGCAGCGCAGCGCCC
>Ga0196977_1000650_pt1 | contig 16870 bp, 14 predicted proteins | sample S3v_1013CmetaG_FD_148634 | JGI IMG/M metagenome (GOLD analysis project Ga0196977, IMG submission 148634) | Soil microbial communities from Anza Borrego desert, Southern California, United States - S3+v_10-13C | ecosystem: Environmental > Terrestrial > Soil > Desert | place: USA: California...
GTGGATCTCACCTTTGCGCCGGTTCTCGATATCGACCACGGCGCGAGCAGCGTCATTGGCGACCGGGCCCTGCACAGCGGCGCCGGGGCCGTCGCGGAGCTCGCCGCCGCGCTCGTCCAGGGGCTCAGGGCAGGGGGCGTGGCCGCAGTCGGGAAGCATTTCCCCGGTCACGGCTACGTGCGTGCCGACTCGCACCACGAGCTGCCGCGTGACGACCGAATCTACGCCGAGATCGCGCACGCCGATCTCGTGCCGTTTACGCGTCTCATCGGCTCGGGGCTGCCGGCCATCATGCCCGCGCACGTCGTTTACTCACGGGTTGATGACAAACCGGCAGGATTCTCGACCGTGTGGCTCAGGAAGATCCTGCGCGACGAGCTCGGGTTCGATGGCATCGTATTCAGCGACGATTTGAGCATGGCGGGCGCGAAGAGCGCCGGTGGAATCATCGATCGCGTCGCGGCTGCGCTGAGCGCGGGATGCGACATGGTGCTCGTGTGCAACGATCCCGATGCGGTGGACACGCTTTGCGGCGGTTTCGCTTACACCATGCCACCGGTCGCGCTTGCGCGTCTCGCGCGCCTGCACGGCCGCAGCGCGCCCGACTCCATGGTGAAGCTCCGGGAGAACGTCCGCTACGTCGATGCATTGCACGCCATTGCCGGGCTCGGCCACGGCAGCGGAGAGCTGCCGCTCGCATGAGCGCACCGGCGCATAGCCATGCCCATCATGGTCATGCGCACACCCGGGAATCACAGCGCACGCCATTCGTGGCGGCGCTCGCGATCACCGTCCTGTATGCGGCGGTCGAGCTCGTAGCCGGACTGTGGTCCGGATCGCTCGCGCTCGCGAGCGATGCCGGACATATGTTCTCGGATGCGCTCGCGCTGGGCCTCGCCGCGATCGCAGCGTGGCTCGCGCGGCAGCCGCCGGGCGCGAAGCACACTTACGGTCTCGGGCGCGCGGAGGTGATCGGCGCGAGCTTCAACGGGTTGCTCATGCTCGCGATCATCGTCGTGCTGGTGGTCGAGGCCGTTCAGCGGCTGCTCGATCCACGGCCCGTGACCGCCGTGGCCGTCATGGCGATCGCCGCAGTGGGGCTGATCGTGAACGCCGGCGTCGCGTTCGTGCTGAGCCGGGGTCAGGACAGCCTGAACGTGCGGGGCGCTCTGCTCCACGTGATCGGCGACCTGCTGAGCTCGGTTGCAGCGTTGATTGCGGGCGCCGTCATCTATGCCACCGACTGGCTGCTCATCGACCCGATACTGTCCATCGTGATCGCCCTGCTGATATTGGCGAGCACGCTGCGGCTCCTGCGGGACACGCTGCACGTGCTCATGGAAGGCGTACCGGCCGAAGTCGAGCTCGCGGAAATCGGCAACGCGCTCGCGGCCCTCGACGGCGTCCTCACCGTCCACGACCTGCACGTCTGGAGCATCGGCAGCAACCGTGCAGCGCTATCGGCGCACCTCGATCTCGCGAGGCTCGAGGATTGGCCGCAGGTGCTGAAGACCGCGCAGACGCTCTTGCGCGAGCGCTTCAACGTGGACCACGTCACCCTGCAACCGGAGCTCGCCTCGGGTCCGCGGCGGCCGCGGCAGGCGACCGTGACGGTATGGCCGCGCGGCGAACGACCCACGTGAAGACACCGCTCAACGGCTGTCGCGCCTGTCCGCGCCTGGCGCGGCACCTCGACTGCGTGCGCAAGACGCACCCCGACTATCACGCGAGACCGGTCGCAGCGTTCGGCGACGAGCGCCCGCAGCTTCTGATCGTGGGACTCGCGCCCGGTATGCATGGCGCGAACCGCACCGGCCGCCCGTTTACCGGCGACTACGCCGGGATCCTCCTGTACGAGACGCTCTATCGCTACGGCTACGCCAACCGCCCTGAATCCGTCGCGGCAGACGATGGGCTCGTGCTCGAGCGCTGCCGCATCACCAATGCAGTGAAGTGCCTGCCGCCGCAGAATAAGCCGCAGCCCGACGAGGTACGCTGCTGCAATGCTTATCTCAAGGAGGAACTTGCGGCGCTTTCGCACGGCGCCGCGATTCTCTCGCTGGGATCGATCGCGCACCAGGCAGTGCTGATCGCGTTCGGGCTGAAACGGGCCGACTACCCGTTCTCGCACGGCGCGCGGCACGCGCTGCCCTCCGGCCATGCACTTTTCGATAGCTACCACTGCAGCCGGTACAATACGAACACCCGCCGCCTCACGACACAGATGTTCCGCGACGTCTTCGAGGCGATCCGTAAATAGCATGGATCCCGCCCAGATCATCGCCCGCCTGCCGCATCTGCCGGGCGTCTACCGCATGCTGAACGAGGCCGGCGAAGTGCTGTACGTGGGCAAGGCGCTGGATCTGCGCAAGCGCGTCGCGTCGTACTTCCAGAAGACGCTGGGCCAATCGCCGCGCACGCAGACCATGATCTCGCACGTCACAGCCGTGGAGACGACCGTCACGCGCTCGGAAGGCGAAGCGCTGCTCCTCGAGAACAATCTCATCAAGGCGCTCAATCCGCGCTACAACATACTTTTCCGCGACGACAAGTCGTACCCGTATCTGGTGCTGACCCATCATGCGTATCCCCGGCTCGGGTTCCACCGCGGCGCGCTGGATCCGGCTAACCGTTATTTCGGGCCATTCCCCGGCGCGGGTGCCGTGCGCGAAAGCATCCAGCTCATGCAGAAGGTGTTTCGTATCCGCACCTGCGAGGACACCGTGTTCAGCAACCGGTCACGGCCATGCCTGCTGCACCAGATCAGGCGCTGTACCGCACCCTGCGTGCGGCTGATCGACGAAGCCACGTACGCCGAGGACGTGCGCAGCGCGGAACTCTTTCTTTCCGGCAAGGCGGACGAAGTATTCGAACGCCTCGCGACACGGATGCAGACTGCGTCCGAGCGCACGGATTACGAGGAGGCGGCGGTGCTTCGTGACCAGATCGCGGCGCTGCGGCGGGTGCGGGAGAAGCAGTTCGTCGCTGATTCGACGGACCGCGACGCCGACGTGGTGGCGTGCGTACGCGTTTCGGGCGTTACCTGCGTGAATCTCGTGATGATCCGCGGTGGTCATCATCTCGGGGACAAGAACTTCTTTCCGCGCAATGCCGAGGGATTCTCGGATGACGAAGTGCTGGAGGCCTTCCTCGCGCAGCACTATCTGCGGCACGGGATTCCCCGGCAGATCGTGGTGGGCGGACGCTTCGACACGGCGCCGCTCGAGGAGGCGCTGATCGCGCAGGCGGGATACAAGGTGCAGATCAATACGAACCCGACGGGCGCCCGCCGATCCTGGCTCGAGATGGCGTGCAAGAACGCGCAGCTCGGCGCCGACCAGGCGGTGAGCCTGCAGTCGACCCAAGAGACGCGTCTCGCCGCGCTCCAGCAGGCTCTCGAGCTCGGCGAGACGCTCCAGCGCATCGAGTGCTTCGACGTGAGCCACACGATGGGCGAGGCGACCGTGGCGTCCTGCGTCGTCTACGACAAATCGGCCATGCAGAAGAGCGAATATCGCCGCTATAACATCCGCACCGTGGAACCCGGCGACGACTACGGCGCGATGCGCGAGGTGCTGACGCGCCGCTACCGCAAGATCGTCGCGGGCGAAGGGAAGCTCCCGGACCTCGTGCTGATCGACGGCGGCAAAGGCCAGCTCGGCGTCGCGCTCGACGTATTTTCGGAACTGGGGCTGACCGATCTGCCCGTCGTCGCGGTGGCGAAAGGCGAGGAACGAAGGCCCGGACTCGAGCAACTCCTGATTCCCGGGCATATCGCGCCGCTCGTGCTCGGCGCGGAGCATCCCGCGCTTCATCTGGTGCAGCAGATCCGCGACGAGGCACATCGCTTCGCCATCGCCGGCCACCGCGCACGCCGCGGCAAGGCGCGCTCGACCTCGCCGCTCGAGACGATCTCCGGGATCGGAGCCAAGCGCCGGCAGCGTCTGCTCACGCGCTTTGGGGGCTTGCGCGGGTTGCTCGCAGCAAGCGTGGACGATCTCGCGCAGGTGGACGGCATCAGCCGGTCGCTGGCGGAGCGTATCTACCAGGAACTCCACTAGGACCGCCGCCGAGCCCCATCCGATGCCGCTCAACCTGCCGAACCTGCTCACGTGGCTGCGGATCGTGCTGATCCCGCTTTTCGTCGGCATCTTCTATTTCGACAAGAGCTGGGTCTCGGCGCCCAATCAGAATCTCGTGGCGACGATCATCTTCACCGCCGCGGCGATCACCGACTGGCTCGACGGCTGGCTCGCGCGCCGGCTCAATCAGACTTCCGCGTTCGGCGCGTTTCTCGACCCGGTCGCAGACAAGGTGATGGTGGCTGCCGCGCTGATCGTCCTGGTCCAACTCGAGCGCGTCGATGCGATCATCGCGCTCATCATCATCGGCCGCGAGATCACCATATCCGCCCTGAGGGAATGGATGGCGCAGATCGGGCAGATGAAGAGCGTCGCGGTTTCGATGCTCGGGAAAATCAAGACCGCTTCGCAGATGCTGGCGATTCCGCTCCTGTTGTACTGGGATAGCCTCGGTGGCTTCGATCCCCGCTTCTGGGGTACCTGGCTCATCTACATCGCGGCCGGTCTCACGCTCGCCTCGATGGCCTGGTACTTGAAGCTCTCGCTGCCGCTCGCCTGGAAGCAGTGAGCCGCAGGACTCGCGCCGACCCGGACGCTGTGGCAGACGCATGCCGTCGGTTGCCCATAATCAGGCACTTACCGTATAATTCGCAGTCCGAATGCGGGAATAGCTCAGTTGGTAGAGCGCAACCTTGCCAAGGTTGAGGTCGCGAGTTCGAGACTCGTTTCCCGCTCCAGATTCCTACCAGACGGCTTGGTTCCCACAGCGCCAAGCCGTTTGCGTTTCGGGGTTTCGGCGGGGTGGCAGAGTGGTTATGCAGCGGCCTGCAAAGCCGTGGACGCCGGTTCGATTCCGACCCCCGCCTCCAAGCTTTCCGCGCAGCGCCGATCGCCGGCACGGACCCGGCTACGACGGATTACCCTTTACCGGACACCCAGAACGAGCTTCCAGCGACGGGGGTCCTGCTCGAAAAGCGGTGCAGTGACCATTTTTCCGTCAGTCCGGTCATCGAGGCCGTGGAGCCGTCCTGAAACATGCAGTTCTGAAGGAAAACTTGGTCGCACGAGCCATCGATATTGAGCGCCTCCCTCGATGAGCCGTGGTATGACACCGTATCCATCATCACCCGGCGACAGCCTCTGAGATAGATGCCCCGCGTTGCCGCGCCGAGGTTGACGTTACGGATCGTCAGGCCGTGCAGTGCGTGGTTGTGCCGAATGAAGATCGTGTAAGCGTTGGGATCGGCGCCCTGTTCATAGCGTATGTTCTGGAGCGACAGGTCGAGGCTCGCGCTCCTGCCGGCTGTGTCGTTCCAGTAAAAGCCACCGCTGCCTCCAACCCACGCTTGCGCGCCGTCGAACAGCACGTTCGCGACATACAAGCCGCTCGCCATTCGCACGCAGGGCTCTCCTTTGGATGGCAGGAGATAACAATCGCTGAAGTGAGCGTGGTCAAGTGCGATGTTGTTGTTGGGATTGGCCTCGATCGATATGGGCAGGTCTGCTTTGAGTGATACATTCCGGACCTGTATCAACTCTCTGCCGCGCAACTGGATGCCGATGCTGCCGCCGGTCCACGGGTACGTGGCAATGTCTTCAATCGTGAATTCGCTCACATCGGTCGCGCGAATCGCAATCTTGCCGACTTTGTTGTTGCCGACGAAGCCGAAGCCCCTGATCTGCGCTTGAAAGAGGACGGCATTACCCTTGGCGAACGCGAAGCACGGGGATTCCGTCTTCGGCTCGAAATTGATGATGCTGACGTGCTTGCCGTCTCCGAGCAGCGCGATGCGATCGCGCGCCACCGTTATCGTGGACGTTATGCGGTACGTACCGAGCGGGAAACGGATCGTGCCGTGTCCCTGTGCGAAGTTGTCGATCGCGCGTTGCACCGCTTCGGTGTCATCTGTCCTGCCATCGCCGGTTGCACCGAAGTCCTTCACCGAGACGATGTCGCTCAGCTTCGAGACGATCGATCGCGGTCTGCTCTGAGCCATTCCTTGCAGGGCGAACAGCGGTAACTGTGCGACATCTGCTGGCAATGTCTTCTGCACCGTCGAGAGCTGGGCGTACATGTCCGGCGTGGGACGGGTGGAGGCCCCGACGTTCGGCGCGCTTGCGCCGGCCGCCGCGACGAAGCCACCGAAGAGAAAATCTCTACGCTTCATGTTGTAAACGGTTCTTCAAAGGGAACGTCGCGGGTCTTCGAGACAAGAATCGCGACCACTATATAGATTGTCGATGGAGCGCGTCAGCCGCGCGAGTTGCGCCGCTCCGACGCTCATCGAGCCGAGCTTCAGCCGATTGCTGCGCTTGCAACTGCTCCCGTAAAATGCGGACCACTGCTCCCGGTAAAAAGTCCCTTGCCTCGCCGTTCCCGAGATGTGGTATTTTGGCGCCGCGCTGCAGCCGTAAGCTGGTGCGCATTCTCCCTGTTTTTTCGATAGGTTCAGCTCGTGGCGACGGTCCTCGGTCTCAGCTTTTTCTTTCACGATAGCGCCGCGAGCCTCGTTCGCGACGGGGAAATCGTAGCGGCCGTGGCTGAAGAGCGCCTGTGCAGGCGCAAGCACACGAACGAATTTCCCAAGCTCGCGGTCGAGTACTGCCTGGAGCAGGCGAACCTCAAGTCGATAAACGAGGTCGACGCCATCGTTTTCTACGAGAAGCCGCTCGTCAAGCTGCTTCGGATCATCGAAACATCGATGGCAACCTGGCCGCGAAGCTACGGCCCGTTCGTTTCGAGTCTGCCGAACTTTCTGAAGGCGAAGGTCGACGTCCGCAAAGTCATTCTGTCGCACTACCCCAGCTACAGCGGCGACATTCTGTTCAGTGAGCATCATCTGAGCCATGCCGCATCGGCGTTTTTTCCGAGCCCCTACAAGGAAGCCGCGATACTCTCCCTCGACGGCGTGGGCGAATGGGAAACCACGTGTGTCGGCTACGGCAGCGCAAACCGCGTGCGGCTCGACCGTTCGCTGCACTTCCCGCACTCGATAGGCCTGCTGTACAGCGCGCTCACTGCGTACCTCGGCTTCCGGGTGAACGATGGCGAGTGGAAAGTCATGGGCCTTGCACCGTACGGTGAGCCGCGTTATGTGAACGAGTTCAGGCAACTCGTTCACACGCGCGAGGACGGCAGCTTTTCGCTCGATATGGAGTATTTCGCCCATCATTGGTCGAACAAAGTGCCGTTCGACGAGAAGAAATGGGAGGCGCTGTTCGGTTTCCCCCGACGCGGACGTGACGTCGAGCTCGATCAGCGACACAGCGATCTCGCGCGTTCTGGCCAGGCTGTGGTCGAAGAGCTCATCGTCGGCATCGCGAAACATGCGCGGCAGGCCTATGGCACGGACAATCTCGTGATTGCCGGCGGTGTCGGGCTCAATTCCGTCGCCAACTGGAAGATCGAGCAGCAGGGCATTTTCAGGAACATCTGGATCCAGCCCGCAGCGGGAGATGACGGAGGCGCTCTTGGCGCCGCCCTTTACGTGGCGCACCAGGTGTTTGGCGACAAGCGTCGCACGATGGACCATGCGTATTACGGACCCGGTTTCGACGACACGGAAATTCAGGAGTTTCTCGAGACGCGCGAAATCCCGTACGAGAAGTTCGAGGAAGAGGCGCTCGTTGCGCGGGCTGCGGACTGCATCGCGGCCGGAGAGGTGATCGGATGGTGCAGGGGCCGTGCCGAATTCGGTCCCCGCGCGCTCGGAAACCGATCGATCATCGCCGACGCGACGAACGACAAAATGAAGGAAACCATCAACGCGAAGATCAAGTTCCGGGAATGGTTTCGGCCCTTCGCGCCCGCGGTACCGCTCGAGAACGTACACGAGTACTTCGACGTCGCGCCGGGGACCGAGCTTCCGTTCATGCTCAAGATTCCGAGCGTGCGGGAGGAAATGAAGGAGAAGCTGCCGGCGATCACGCATGCCGACGGCACGGGGCGCGTGCAGACCGTACGACAAGACATCAATCCTGTTTTCCATCGCCTGCTGAAAGCCGTCGGGGAGCGCACGGGCGTGCCGGTCGTGGTCAACACGAGCTTCAACGTTCGCGGCGAACCCATCGTGACCACGCCTCAGGACGCGTACGAATGCTTCGTGAGCACGGGCATGGATACGCTCTTCGTCGGCTCGTTCATCATCAGCCAGAAGCCGGCGGAAGACGTCGATTTCGATCAGAAATTCCTCGAAAGCGATGCGCTCGAAGACCAGTTGGGCGAGACGGAAACCGAAGCGAGAGCGCCGAGCCGGATCGCGGCAGATCGTATCGAACAGACCGTCATCGATACCAACGATCCGCGCAAGGTGCTGCAGTTCTACAAGACGCTGCCCTTCAACTTCTATTCGAGCGCGACGGACGCGTACAAGACGCTCTCGCGTAAGAACCAGGTCAAGGAGTATCCGGACCTGCACGCGGTGCTCAACAACGGCAGAAAGCTCGATATCCTGGACGTCGGCTGCGGAGCGGGCTGGTTCGTGAACTCGTGCGCGACTTACTACCCGCATCGGATCATGGGAATCGACTTCAATCCGCGAGCGGTGCGTCAGGCGCTCGCCGTGTCGCGCCTGGTACCCGGGGCCGAGCGGATCGATCTCGACGTTGCCGACGTGTTCGCGTTCGAGCCGCCACGCCACTTCGATGTGATCAATTCGCTCGGCGTGCTGCATCACACGAAGGACTGCATCGGAGCCATTCGCCGACTCTGCTCGTGGCTCGAGCGCGGGGATCGCCTGCACATCGGTCTTTACCACAGCTATTCCCGTCGGCCGTTTCTAGATCATTTCAAGCGCATGCAGGACAAGGGCGCCTCCGTCGAGGAGATGTTCGCGGAGTTCCGTAAATTGAAGTTCGGCGTAACCGACGAAGTGCATCTGTATTCGTGGTTCCGGGACCAGGTGATTCATCCGCACGAGACGCAGCACTCGTACGAGGAGATCGCGGGCCTGCTTGAAGACGAGGGGCTCAGGGTGTGCTCCACGAGCATCAACAAATTCAAGCAGCTGCCGGAGAAGAGCGCGCTGGTCGCGATGGAAAAGGAAATGCAGCAATACGCTGCCGAGCGTCTGGCGAAGGGCTACTACTTGCCGGGCTTCTTCACGGTGCTGGCGGTAAAAGACTAAGGGTGGTGCGATGGCTCAGAAGCGATCTGCTGAACAGGTAAAACAGCGTGGACTTGTCGGGGACCTGTGGCTGCTGGTGAAGCGGGAGCGCAAGTGGTGGCTCATTCCGCTATTGATCGTGCTGTTCGGCGTGGTGGCGCTGATGCTGCTGGCCGGCAGCGCCGGACCACTCGCGCCATTCCTGTATCCGCTACTCTGAACGGGCAGGGGAATCCATGACCGAAATTCGACCAGGGCAGACCTGGCAGCGGCTGCTCGCACTGGCATTCGGCGCTTGCGCGGTATGGTTGTACCTGCGCTGGGCGGCGGGTGCTGTGTCCGGGTGGTTTTTTGCGGGCGCGTGCCTCGCCTTCGTCCTGTTTTTCCTGCTCTCGATACCGCCGCTCTACCGGCGCTGGATGCTTTTCGCGGAATGGTTGAGCGTGCGCATGGTGCGGCTCATCTTCTCGCTCATCTATTTCCTCTTTCTGCCATTCCTGCTCGCGTTCCGCTCCTCGGACCGGCTCGGGCTGAAAGCGAAATCGAAGCAGACCTTCTGGCGGGAGCGCGCGCAGCGCAGCGACAAGATCGAAGACCTGCAGCGCATGGCGTAGCGTGAGCACAGCGCCGGGGCTCGGACGGCATGCTTCCAACGTAGGCAGCGTACCGCTTTCGCGGCGCATTGCGGTCGCGGTGATCGCGTTCTTTGTGTTTTTCGCGATTGCGGAGATCCTGCTGCGCCTGTTCTGGGAGAACCCGTACCACAGCGACCACGTGAGCCTCGTCGTCGAGCTCACCGTGCCGCCCAAGAATATAAACGTGACCATCGATCGCAGCGCCATAAATCCGGCGGTGCCGAAAGTCGTGTTCAGAACCGATTCGCGGGGATATATCCAGCCAGCGGCGCGCTTCGACGAACCCGACTACAGCGTGGCTTTTCTGGGCGGCTCGACGACGGAATGCGCGTTCGTACAGGAGCATCTGCGGTTCCCCGCTCAGGTCTCGTTCCTGCTGGAGAAAAAGGGCGTGAAGCTGAACGCGCTCAACCTCGGCGTGAGTGGAAACGACACGCATCAGTCGCTGAACAACCTGCTCAATTACGTCGTGAACGACCGGCCTACGGCCGTCGTGCTCATGGAGGCCGCGAACGATATCGGGCATTTACGCACGCCCGTGGGTTATCAGCGCGCCATGGGGAATTCGCCGACGCTCACCGGGCTCGCTCGGCTGCTCTTCCAGAAAGCATCGGCGTATTCGGCCATTCTGGGAATGGTTCGCAATGCGAAGGTGCTCCTCGGGAACAAGGCGGCGCTCGATCGTGCCAGGAAGGGCGGCGATGACTTGCGCCTCGATGACAAGACCAGCCGTATCGCGGTGGAGCAGCACACGGCGCGCCTGCGGGCGTTCGTCAATACTGCACGCGCTTTCGGCATCATCCCGGTGCTCATGACCCAGCCGAGTGCGAATTACCGCAACGCACTCACTCCGGAATGGATCAACCAGTCCGACCAGGCGCTGTTCAACCAGGCAATCCGGGATACGGCTGCTGCCGAGAAAGTCGAGCTGATCGATCTCGTCCGTTATCTCGATGAGAGAGAGAAGGCGCAGGGCAAGTTTGCGGAGCCGGTGTTCTACGACGCGATTCACGTGACGGATTACGGGGCGACGCTCTATGCCGAGCACATCGCGAGTCGACTCGCCGAGATTCTCGGGCGGCGCTCCGCGCTCAGCCCGTCAGCGTCGGATATAGCCAACGGGCGTGAACTGCGAGCCGGCGCAGGAACGCCGGCTTCGGCCAACGCACTGCCGCGATGATGGAATACGAAACGATCAGGGTCCACCATTCCGGCGGCGCCTCGCGCGTGACGTTCGACCGGCCGCCGGTGAACGCCGTCACCGTGCAGCTCCTGGAAGAGCTCCTGCATGCGCTGGACGAACTGGAGGCGCGCAGTGAAACACGCTGCATCGTGCTGGCGGGTGCAGGCAACAAAGCGTTCTCCGCCGGTGCGGATATGGGCGACACCCGCGGCCAGGCCCATGGCAACACGCGTTTCCGCGGGCTCGGCCGCTCTGCGCTCGAGCGCATCGAAACGCATCCGAAGCCGGTGATCGCGGCGCTTCGGGGCTGGTGCATCGGCGGCGGGTTCGCGCTCGCGATGGCGTGCGACGTGCGCATCGCGTCGACGACAGCGCGCTTTCGCACGGGTGATGCATATATCGGCGTCGTGCCCTCGTGGGGCATGAGCCTGACGAGGCTCGTACATTACATCGGACGCAATCGCACGCTCGACATGCTCATCCTGGGCGAAGACTTGTCCGCGGAGCAGGCGGCGGCGCTCGGGCTGGTGACGCGAGTCGTTGCGGACGATGCGTTCGACGCCGAGATCAACCGCGTCGCGGCGCGGGTCGCCTCCGGCGCACCGATCAGTTTCCGCGCCATCAAGGAAGCGGTACGCGCGCAATACTGGATCTCGCCGCCGGCGGCGCAGGAGCTGGAGACGCGCTGGGCGGAGCTGAATGACGCGTCTCATGATGCGGCCGAAGGCAAGGCGGCATTCCGGGAACGTCGGCCGCCGATCTTCACCGGCAACTGAGGAGCAACAATGAAGGATTGTATCGCTGTCGCCGCGTTCGTGGCCGCGACTCTGTCGAGCGGCGTTGTCGCCCAGACATTCCCCGCGAAGCCGGTGCGGGTCGTCAATCCATTCGCGCCCGGCGGCAACACCGACATCGTGACGCGCGCGATCACTGAGCGCCTCGTTCCTGTGCTGAAACAGCAGGTCATCATCGAGCATCGGCCGGGGGCGATGACCAACATCGCTTCCGAGTACGTCGCCAAAGCGCCGCCGGACGGCTACACGCTGCTCATGGGCGGCGCTTCGAACGCGATCAACATGAGCTTCCTCGCGAAAGTGCCGTACGACACGATGCGCGATCTGGAGCCCGTGATCCTGTGTCTGAAAGGCGCGAACGTGCTCGCAGTGCATCCATCATTGCCCGTGCGCAACCTCAAGGAATTGATCGCGCTCGCTCGTTCGCAACCGGGGAAGCTCAACTACGCGTCGAGCGGCCTCGGGAGCTCCAACCACATGGCGGGTGAGCTCCTGAAGCTGATGACCAAGATCGACATCCAGCACATACCCTACAAAGGCAACAACCCGGCGCTCACCGACACGATGGGCGGTCACGTTCACATGCTCTTCGCCGGCGTGCCGTCACTGCTGCCGCCAGTGCAGTCGGGCCGCTTGCGTGCGATCGCGATCAGCAGCTTGAAGCGCGCACCCGCAATGGCGCAAGTGCCGACTTTCGACGAATCCGGCGTCAAGGGCTACGAGGCGACGAATTGGTTCGGCCTGTTCGCGCCGGCGAAAACGCCACGGGAAATCGTCGCGAAACTGAACGCCGAGATCGACAAGGTAATTCACCAACCTGAGCTCGTGCAGCGTTTCGGCAACGACAGCCTCGAGGTCATCGGCGGCCCGCCGGAGTCTTTCAGATCCTTCGTGGCGGCGGAGATCGAGAAGTACGCCCGGGTCATCAAGGCCGCCGGAATACCGAAGCAGTAGGTCAGCCCGGCGGACCGGGCGCGGCGCAAACCCGGTTCAGCATCGATGCGAAGCGACAGCCGAGCGCCTCGTCTTCATGCATGAAGTACACGTACGTGCAGGCGAGCCGCTGCGTGATAATGCGCTCGGCCCATGACCGCAGGTCGCGCTCGTCATAGTGCGTGCGGCGCAGGCGCACGTAGCCACAGTCCGCGGTCGAGAGGAATGGTGTATCGCCTTCATCGGTGTCCGTCACGCACAGCAGCGCGCCGCGACTGCGCAAAATGTCGTAAACGTCCTCACACTGCCACGACGAATGTCTGAACTCGAATGCGACGCGCCGGGTTTCGGGCAATGTCTCGAGAAAATCCTGCAGCCGCGGCATGTCCTTCTTCAGGAAATGCGGCAGCTGAAAGAGCACCACCCCCAGCTTGTGCTCCAGAACCGATGCGCGCTCGAATAGCGCGTGAACAGCCGATTCGCAGTCGCGCAGGCGCATATCGTGCGTGATTCGACGCGGCGCCTTGAGCGCGAAGGTGAAGCCGTCCGGCACTTCCTGGAACCAACGCTCGAGCATCACCGTCGCCGGCATGCGATAGAACGTATTGTTGATCTCTACCGTCGCGAAGCGCTTGCCGTAAAAGCGCAGCATTTCGGCGGCGGGAAGCCCCTCGGGATAAAAGTGCCCGAGCCACTCCTTGTAGGAATAGCCGCTGGTGCCCGCGAGGATCATGGTTTCGGTGAGGTTTGAGCAGTAAGTCTATGCTACTATGGAAGATTCCAGCACCAAAACGCTACGTTGGGAGGCAACCATGGGTGCACGATCGATCGGCTCGCTGACGATCTCGTTCGGGCTCGTGTCGATACCCGTAAAGCTTTTCTCGGCGACCGAGACCAGCCGGGCGATCTCCTTCAATCTGCTGCACAAGGCCTGCGGGTCGCGCCTGAAACAGCAGTACCTCTGCGTCAAAGAGGACGTGCCGGTTAGCCGCGAGGACATGGCCAAGGGTTATGAATTCGCCAAAGACCAATACGTGATGTTTACGCCGGAGGAGCTCAAGGCGCTGGAGGAGGCCGGCACGCAAATGGCCGATGTCGTTGAATTCGTGCCGATCGAAGCGGTGGATCCGGTCTTTTTCGACAAGGCTTATTATCTCGCGCCTGACAAGTTCGGCGCGAAGCCGTACGCGCTGTTCGCCAGAGCCCTGCGCGAGTCTGGGCGCTGCGCCCTCGGGCGCTGGGCTGCGCGCGGAAAACAGTACATCGTGATGATTCGCCCCGTGGGCGCCGGGCTCGTCATGCAACAACTCCTGTACGGCACGGAAGTTCGGTCGATCGACGAAATCGAAATCCCGGCCACGGAGGTCAAGGAGGCGGAGCTCAAGCTTGCGCAGCAGTTGATCGATCAGCAGACCTCCGAGCGCTTCGATCCTTCGGCGTATACGGACGATGTACGCGCCCGCATCGAGCACGCGGTGCAGAAAAAGATCGAAGGCCAGGAAATCACGCTGGCTACGCCCGCCGAAACCGGCGGCGCACAGGTGATCGATCTCATGGAAGCGCTGCGCGCGAGCCTCGAGAAAAAACCGCCCGCGAAGCCGAAGGAAACGCGAGGCGGGATGCGCAAGCCACCGAAGCGTGCTCAAGGCGCAGACGCGGCCTTAAAGCGAGCTGCGAAGCGTTAGCAGTAGAGGAAACAGCGGCGCCGCAATGCGGCAGTACCGCGTAAGCGACGTCCAAAGGCTGCTGCATCTCTCGCGCGGCACGATCAGAACACTGGTGGACGCAGGGTTCGTGTCGCCGGCGCGCGGGCCCCGCAATGCCCTCGTGTTCTCGTTCCAGGATCTGGTGGTGCTGCGCACGGCGCGGGCGCTGACAGAGGCGAGAGTGCCTCGCCGGCGCATCCTGACCGCGTTGAAGGAGCTTCGCCGGCACCTCCCGGCGTCAATGCCATTGTCCGGGCTCAGCATCAGCGCAGTCGCCAACCGTGTAGTCGTCAACGAAGGCGGTAGCCGCTGGCACCCTGATTCCGGGCAGTATCTGCTGGCATTCGAAGGAGACCCCGCAAGCGGGTCGCTGCGCGTGATAGAACCCGCCGCGCCAATGCAGACGGCATCGGCAGCGGAGCATTTCGAGCGCGCCATTGCGGTCGAACCGGAAGATCGCGGCGAGGCATTACGAGCGTACGAACAGGCTGTCGCGATCGACCCGGGGTTCGTCGATGCGTGGATCAACCTCGGCTCTCTGCTGCATGAGAGCAGCCGTTTCACGGAAGCCGAGCAGGTGTATCGACGCGCGCTGGAGAGTAGCGGTGCGCACGGCCTGCTCCTCTACAACCTTGGCGTATTGCTGGAAGACATGAATCGCCCCACCGAAGCATTCGAAGCGTACGAACGAGCCCTTGAGTGCGCTCCCGAGATGGCGGATTGCCATTACAACCTGGCGCTGTTGTGCGAGTCGATCGGGAAGTCGCGAGAGGCGATCAGGCACATGGCGAAGTACCGCAGGCTTACATCGTCGCACGCCGAGTAGCCGCCGCAAGTCTCGATGACAACTGTGAAAAAATACCGGTTAACACACTAGCCAGACCGCATCGTCGGTATGTTAGTGTTCGACGGGGTGTGATAAACATCACACCATCCCCGAATAAGCACCATTCTCCGCATTACCGGTTACTCAGCTCAGGAGATCGCCATGGCCGACAACATACCAAGAGAAATTGCGTTCATCGATTCCGCCATATCCGACATCAACGTCTTCTTGGCCGGCCTGCGTCCTGAAATACAAGCGATCATCCTCGATGATTCCGAACCTGCTGTCGCGCAAATGGCGCGCGCAATTCACTCGCGCAGCGACATCGATGCCGTTCACCTCGTCGCACATGGCAGCAGCGGCTCCATTGATTTCAGCGCCGGGGCATTGTGCGTCGAAACGATCGAACGTGAAGCGGAAGGACTGCGAGCAATTGGCAGGGCGCTCGCGGACGAAGGCGCATTGCTGCTCTGGACATGCCGCAGCGGCAGTGGCGATCGGGGCTCAGCGTTCGTCGATGAATTGTCGGGTCTCACCGGCGCCCGCGTCGCCGCGGCGACCGGTCTGATCGGCTCGGCGCGTCACGGCGCATCGTGGAATCTCGATCACGCTCCCGAGTCTTACAGAGCGAGCCCGCCCCTCACGGCGACCGGAGCGGCCTTGTACGCGGGAGTGATGGCTGTCATCACCGGCACACCGGATCCCGACGTGCTGAATGACACGATCGAAGACGACACGATCGACGGGCTCGAAGGCGATGACGTCATGACGGTGACAGTCGGCCTGGACAGCGCGGCGGGTGGTATTGGCACCGATCACCTGATCGTTAACTACGCGTCTGCTACCAGTTCGATCACCGGCGCGACGAGCAGTGGCGATCTCGCTACAGGCTATGCCGGCAGCTTCGGAACTACGGGCCGCAGCGTGAGCTTTACCGGCATCGAGCACTTCATCATTGATACGGGCAGCGGCAACGACAGCATCACCACTGGCGATGGCTCGGACGTGATCCGCTCGGGCGCTGGCGACGACACGCTCATTGGCCACGGCGGCAACGACGCGCTCGATGGCGGAGAGGGTAATGACGTAATGCTGGGCGGGTCTGGCGATGATGCGTATGGGGTAAGTGCGGCCGGCGATGTCGTGACGGAAGCGGCTGGCGAAGGAACCGATACGGTCCTGAGCTCGATCACCTACACGCTGGGAGCAAACCTGGAGAACCTGATTCTCACGGGCGCAGCAGCCAACGGCACCGGCAACATAGAAAACAACACGATCAGCGGCAACGAGCTCGCGAACACCCTCAATGGCGCTGGCGCTAACGACACGCTGTTCGGGCTTGGTGGAAACGACACGCTGAACGGCAGCACCGGCGACGATCTCATGGCCGGTGGCTTGGGCAATGACTCGTATGCCGTCGACGCGGCGGGGGACGTCGTGGTGGAAGTCGCGGGCGAGGGCACGGACACGGTATTCAGCTCCGTGACCTACACCCTGGTCGACGAGGTGGAGCATCTCACGCTGACCGGCGCGGCGCCGATCGATGGGACGGGCAATACGGCGAACAACACGATCACCGGCAACGAAATGGTGAATACCCTCATCG
>Ga0196977_1000651_pt1 | contig 16863 bp, 16 predicted proteins | sample S3v_1013CmetaG_FD_148634 | JGI IMG/M metagenome (GOLD analysis project Ga0196977, IMG submission 148634) | Soil microbial communities from Anza Borrego desert, Southern California, United States - S3+v_10-13C | ecosystem: Environmental > Terrestrial > Soil > Desert | place: USA: California...
GGTGATGGTTTGCGCGTGAACAGTCGCTGTTAGCAACAGTAAGCTGACCAAAGTTAGAACAGATCGTGTCATTTACGTCTCCAGTAGCCAGGTCTCGATTAGCTGGGTCTCGATTAGCTAGTTTCCAGTAGCTTTTGCCTTAACGCCGAAGGCGTTCACTAATCTCAGCCCAGGGTTGTCCCAACCCTGGGATCTGGCAATAACAGAAATTACAACGCTGAAAGCGTTGGCAAACGCGCCTTCGCCAACACCTTCGGCGTTTGCCTACAAAACTTTTTGTGAACCCAGGGTTGAAGCAACCCTGGGCTGAAACTGGCGAACGCCGTCGGCGTTTGGTGACTACCGACGAACGCCGTCGGCGTTTGGTGACTCCGACGAACGCCGTCGGCGTTTGGTGACTACCGACGAACGCCGCCGGCGTTTGGCGACCCAGTTTACTGATCTTTCCACTCGGGAATGCGTCCGGGAGTCCAGGGAGCGCCGGCCGCTTCTAGTTGTTTTTCTAAGCGTGCGAGATCGACTTCGATCAACTGGCGCAACTGGACCAGCACGCCTTCGAAGTCCTGCGCCGCGGCAGTGTATTGATTCTGCTGCGTCTGTGTCGGACGCGACGTGGACATGCGTTGCGCGCCGACAACGTAACCGACGCGATCGTTGATCGACGGTGGCGTATTCATGTTTCGCTGTCGCGCGGCGGCATCACCACTCAACGCACGGAGAATTTCATTATTCCGTTTCTCCAACGCAATCGCATCTTCGTACAGACGATTCGGTAGCGATGGTGTTTCCGCGATCGCGCGTTTGATTGCTACCAGCCGCGGGCGTAAAGCATTTGCAGCCTGCGTGGCGCCACTCACTGCACGTTGCAACCGCAGCGCTTTCTGCTGGAATTCAACCAACGAAGCGCGATCCGACACGGACATATTTTCCTGTCCGTCGACCACGACCTGAAACTGCTGCGGTGGTCCAAGGGGCGTCATCACACCATCCACTCGCTTCGCCACGACCATCTTGTAGGAGCCGGGCATCACGAGCGAACCTGAAGGCGGTTCGAAATCAGCATCCGCATCAGGCGGCGGCGGAGCCGAAAGGTTCGCGGCCGGATAACGGAGATCCCAGTTGAGCCGGTGAATTCCGGCCGTGACCGGACCAGTCAACCGGCGCACCACGCGATCGCCGGAATCCATAACCGTCACGACGATCGCGGGCGCTTCCTCTTCTTCCTCGGCGCGCAGTTGCTCGCGCGTGGGCCAACTAACCACCGCGGCTCTTCGTTCCGCTTCCTTCTCTGTTTCCTGACGCTTCTCCTTGCGCGTCTTGATCGCGTCTTTCAAATACCACGTCACCGTGGCGCCAAACGGCGGGTTGTCAGCCGTGTAGAAAGTCTCGCCCTGAAAACTCTTGCCGCGCCCGCCGAGTGGTTGCGACTGGATGTACATCAATGCGTCCTTCACCGGAAAGACGGTCGCTTCCTGCCGCAACATTTCCGGTTTTAGCAAACGCAGCGGCGTATAGTTGTCGAGTACATAAATGCCGCGGCCAAACGTTCCGACAACCAGATCGTTCTCGCGTTTTTGAATGTTCAGATCGCGCACTGCGATCGTCGGCAGACCACCTTTGAGCTGAATCCACTTCTGACCGCCGTCGATTGAAAAGAACAGACCAAACTCAGTACCCACAAACAAAAGGTTTGGGTTGACGTGATCCTCAGCGATGGCCCACACAGGTCCGTTCTTCGGCAGGTTCGAACTCAGCGAGGTCCACGTTCTGCCGGCGTCAGTCGTTTTCAAAAGATAAGGCTTGAAGTCGCTGTTTTGATGATTTTCGAAAGCAACGTACGCGGTGTTCGCGTCGTGATTTGACGTGATGATGCGGCTGACGTAGGACATGTCGGCCACACCGGGAAACTTTTCGACTTTGCGCCAGTTCTTGCCGCCGTCTTCGGTGATTTGGACCAGACCGTCGTCGGTGCCGACGTAAATCAGGCCATCTTTCTTTTGCGACTCAGCGAGCGCCGAAGCGTTGCCGAAGAAAGCCGTCGAAGCGTTCTTCGCCACCGCGTCGATACTCCAAATCTTTCCCATCACCGGCAACTTGTCGCGATCGAGATCGCGCGAGAGTTGACCGCTGATTACGGTCCAACTGTCGCCGCGGTCATCGCTGCGAAAGAGTTTGTCAGACGCCATGTAGAGGCGCGTGCGCGAGTGCGGACTGATGATAAATGGTGAGTCCCAGTTCCAACGCATCGGATCTTCGTTGCGGCCTGATTGCGGTTGAATGCCGATACGCTCACCGGTGCGCTTGTCAAAGCGCACGATCACGCCGTGCTGTAACGACGCGTAGATCGTGTTCGGATCTTCCGGATCGACCTGCGAACGGAAACCGTCGCCGCCGTTAGTCACAAACCAATCGGAATTCACAATGCCTGACGCGCTGTGCGTGCGCGATGGACCACCAAAGCTGAAGTTGTCCTGAGTGCCGCCGTAAATGTTGTAGAAAGGTTTGTCGTTGTCGGTCGTGATGTCGTAGAACTGCGGCACTGGCAGATTTTCCTTAAACTCCCAATTTGCGCCGCGATCGAAACTCTCGTACACGCCACCGTCGCACCCGACGAGGTAGTGATCGGTATTCTCGGGATTGATCCAGATGTCGTGATTGTCCACGTGCTTCGATTTCTCACCGAGCCGGCGCAACGTGCGGCCACCGTCGTCAGAAACCATCAAAAACACGTTCATCACGTAGATGCGATCGACCTCTTTCGGATCGGCAACGATACGTGCGTAGTACATCGCGGTCGAATCAAACTCGTTGCGACGTTCCCAACTGCCGCCACGATCTGACGAACGGAAAATGCCACCTTTGCGATCCGCGGCTTCGACCGTGGCGTAGATCACGTTTGAATCGACCGGCGAAAGCGCGAGCCCAATACGACCAAGCTCGACAGTCGGTAAACCCGCGCGCAATTTATTCCACGTGGCGCCGGCGTCGGTTGATTTGTAGATCGCGCTTTCGGGACCGCCGTTGATGAGTGTAAAGAAATGGCGGCGGCGTTGATACGACGCGCAGTAGATGGTGTTTGGATCGTTTGGATCGATCACGACGTCCGTGACGCCCGTGTTCTCGCTGATGTTGAGAATGTTTTTCCAGGTCTTGCCGCCATCCGTGGTTTTGAATAGACCACGCTCGCCTCCTGGCCCCCACAACGGCCCCTGCGACGCGACGTAGACGATGTTTGAATCTTCCGGATCGATCGCGATGCGGCCGATGTGTTCGGAAGTCTTGAGGCCGACGTTCTTCCACGTTCGCCCTCCGTCTTCAGATTTGTAAACGCCGTTGCCGTACGAAACGCTGCGCTGGCTGTTGTTCTCGCCCGTGCCGACCCACACGACCAACGGGTTTTTCGGATCGAGCACGATCGCGCCGATCGAATATGACGCTTCGTTATCAAAAACCGGCGTCCACGTTGTGCCCGCGTTTACGGTCTTCCACACGCCACCGGAAGCGACGCCAACGAAATAGCGCGCAGGATTTTTCGGATCCACTGCAAAACCGATCACGCGTCCGGAAGTAAACGCTGGTCCAATCGAGCGAAACCGCAGGCCATTGAAGGTCGGCGTCGACATCGGATCGCGCGGTGTAGGAGAAGCCTCAGGTGTCGGGCTCGGGCTTGCAGTCGGCGACGGGACTGGTTTTGGAGAAGGTTGCGGCCCGGCGGGCGGCTCTTGTCCTAAAACGGTGAAAGAAAAGAACAACAGCGAGATCAACACACGGACGCACGTAGACATGGTCATAAGCGGGGTTCCTTTTAATTTGGTAAAGCTGCTTACGTTCGTGTCAGGAGACACGGACTAACGCGGATCGTAGAAATTCGATAGTACGGCGCCAGGCATCCGCAGATGCTTCGGCATTGTAAACCTCGGGCCGTGTGTCGTTGAAAAACGCGTGATCCGTTTGTGGGTAGATGTGCGTTTCGAACTGCTTACCCAACGACTTCAAGTCTTGCTCAAGCTTATGAACTGATTCCGGCGTAGCAAACCCGTCCTTCTCGGCGTAAATGCCAAGCACTGGAGCGTGCAGGTTTGGCAGATCGGGTTTGACGTTCGGATGAATACCATAGAAGACCACGCAGGCGCCGATGTTCGCATTTTTTGTGGCCGCGTACAGTGATAACGCGCCACCCATGCAGAAACCGACCACGCCAACTTTGTCACCAGTGGTCGCATCGTGGTCCAACAAGTATTTAATGGCGCCGTTCAGATCCTTCTCTGCTTCGTCGATGCGTAGCGCCATCATCAACTTGCCCGCTTCGTCCGGCGACTTCGTCGTTTTGCCGTGATAAATGTCGGGCGCCAGTGCGACAAAGCCCTCTTCGGCAAAGCGCTCACAAACGTCTTTGATGTGATCGACGAGTCCCCACCACTCCTGAATCACGATTACGCCTGGACCGGTTCGTTGTCCTCGACCAGCCTTCGGAATCGCGAGGTAACCATTCGCTGTTCGACCGTTCGCTGTAAACTCGACTAGTTCTCCCACGGCTCGTATCTACTCCTTTTGTAATGGCGATCGCAGCACGCCGTCCCAACGATTCATCACGTCGAGGTGAATATCAAATTGATCGATCACGCGCATCGTGACGTGGTTGATCATATCGTCGAGATTCTGAGGATTGTTATAGAACGCAGGCACTGGTGGCAAGATCACGACGCCCATGCGCGCCAGCTTCAACATGTTTTCGAGATGAATTTCATTGAACGGCGACTCGCGCACGACGAGCACGAGTTTGCGCCGCTCTTTAAGAACTACGTCCGCCGCACGATGAATCAGGTTGTCGCCGAGTCCGTGCGCAATGGCTGCGACGGTGCGCATACTGCACGGAGCGATCACCATGCCGAGTGTAACGAAGGAGCCACTGGAGATCGCGGCGCCTTGATCGCCGATGCCGTAGCTATGCGTGGCCAGGTCTTGTACGTCTTTAAGTGCGTACTGGGTTTCATGCGTGAGCGTGCGGGCGCCCCATTTACTCATGACGAGATGCGTCTCGACACCGGAGCCATGAAGCATCTGCAACACGCGCACACCGAAGATCGTGCCGGTGGCGCCGGTGATACCGACGATGAGTCGCGCGGGCTGCTGCATGGGTGCTGTTCATTGTGCCACAAAAAAGGCCGGACGTTGAACACGCCCGGCCTGAAAAAATTCTGGAAGATGTGTGGTTAAGCTTTTACCGCTTTTGCGCCGACGTACTTCTCAACCATGCGGGTGATCGACTCTTTACTCGTCGCGCCCACCACGCGTTCCACTTCTTTTCCGTCGCGGAAAAGAATCAACGTGGGAATTCCCTTGATCCCGTAGCGCTGCGCGGTTGAAGGGTTGTCGTCAACGTTCAACTTCACGACGCTCGCGTTATCGCCGTAGTGCTCGGCGACGGCTGCCACGGTCGGCGCCAGCATGCGGCAAGGGGCACACCATTCGGCCCAAAAATCCACCAGGACGGGCTTGTCGGATCCCAATACTTCCTTCTCAAACGAACCGTCACTTACGTCTTTTACGAATTCACTCATACTCTGCTCCTAATCTGCTGTTAATCTCTCACAAATCGTGCCTCTTGCCTCGTGGCACTATTGCCCCTCGCCTTCGAGGAAGTTCTTCAGTAGCCGCGCACGTGATGGGTGGCGGAGTTTGCGCAGCGCCTTTGCCTCGATCTGGCGAATGCGTTCGCGTGTTACGTTGAAATTCTGACCTACCTCTTCCAACGTTCTCTCGTGACCACCGTTATCCAAACCAAACCGCAAACGAATGACTCGTTCTTCACGCGGGCTCAAGGTTTGCAGGACGTCGCCCGCAATCTCGCGCAAGTTTGAAGTAATGACGCGGGCCGCCGGGCTTTCGCTCGACTTGTCTTCGATCAAGTCGCCGAGCTGTGAATCGCCGTTCTCGCCGATTGGTGTCTCGAGCGAGATCGGATCCTGCATCAGCTTGCGCGCCTTGCGCACCTTGTCGACCGACGTGTCCATCTTCTTGGCGATCTCTTCAGTCGTTGGTTCGCGTCCGAGTTCGCGCACCAGTTCACGCGAAGTGTTCTTCAACTTATTGATCACTTCGATCATGTGCACCGGGATACGAATCGTTCGCGCCTGGTCGGCGATCGCGCGCGTGATTGCCTGACGAATCCACCACGTTGCGTACGTGGAGAACTTGTAACCACGCCGCCAGTCGAATTTATCGACGCCCTTCATCAAACCGAGATTGCCTTCCTGAATCAGATCCAGAAACTGCAAGCCGCGGTTTTGATACTTCTTGGCGATAGAGACGACCAGTCGCAGGTTCGCTTCGGTCAACTCGTGCTTTGCCTGTGCCGTCTGTGCTTCGCTGACGGCGATCATCTGGTGCGAACGTTTGATCTCCAACGGCGCCAGGTGATGTTCGGTCTCGATCTCTTTGAGACGCTTCTTCGCAAGCGCGATCTGTTTGCGATACTCCTTCTGCTTGTCGGGTTTTGTTCCCTTGCGCTTCAGTTTCTCGTTAGCACCTTCGATCTCGCGCTCGAGGGTACGCACTTCCCTGTGCACGACGCCGATGGCGGCGATGAGCCGCTGCCGGGCCGCTTCTTTCAAATGAAGACCACGGATCTCCTGGGCAATTTCCAAACGCGTGCGAGCGAGTTTGCGACGGTAACGCAGCAGCTTCTTCGAGCGTTTGCCGCGCGAAATTCTCTGCTCGTCCGCAAACTTTTCAAGCTCTTTCAACCCGCGCTTGTAGAGATTGCGGATGTTGTTCAAACCCTCGATCGTCCACTGCAGATACTCTTCGCTGCGGTCCTCGTGCTCCTCGGTTTCCATCTGATCCGAGAACGCGACGACGTCGCGGATGTTGAGTTTTCCCTCGGCGAGTTCGTCGCCGATTCTGAAAAGTTCGACTACGGCGATTGGCGAACGCGCGATTGCTTTCTCTGCTCGTTTCTGGCCTCGTTCGATTCGCTTGGCGATGGACACTTCCTGTTCCCGAGTCAACAAGGGCACTACGCCCATTTCGCGCATGTACACGCGAATCGGATCGGAAGTTTTGTCCATTTCGCCGGCCGAGAGATCCAACTCGACTTCTTCACTCATCGCTTCATCTGACTCGACGGCAGACGAAGACTCTTCGATCAAGGGTTCCTCGATCTCTGTTTCGCTGCTGGTGGCTCTTTCCAGCGTTTGTAAAACTTCGTCGATATCTTCTATCGACACGGCATCGTCAGTCAGCTCTTCGCTAAGGTTGGCGAAGTCGCCTTTGACCGAGTTCATGAGCTCGATACCGTTTTGATCTTTTTCAAGCCTGGACAAATTAACTATTCCTTTCTCGCTTAAGCAGTTCTAAGAACTTTAGCGGCCTTTCCGTTCAACCGCCCATTCGACTTTGCTGGCGACTTTCCCACTCTGGAATTTTTCACACTATTGAGAGTTCCGCATGGCTTTAATCGTTGCACGACGTCGTCGATAGTGATGCTTTGCAACACTCGCTCGACGGCTGAATCAACCTCCTGCAAGACCTCTCCCAGCACTGTTTCAATGTTGACACCGACGGGGCAGTCGCGGCTGGGCGGCTGCCGGTGCAATGAGAAAACACCGCCACACTCGAGTGCCTGATAAATATCCAAAAGCGTTGTTTTGGCCGGGTCAGTCGCCAGCCGAGAACCGCCCATCGATCCGGTTTGCGATACCACCAGGCCGGCTTGCGCCAAGTCCAGCAACATCCGGCGAATTACCACCGGATTAGTGTTTACGCTTTCCGCAACCTGTTCGGATTTAAGGGGTTCTTCGCCCGACCAGGCCATCAAACTCAAGACATGAACCGCTACCGCAAAGCGGCTATTAGTCGACATATCAAAACACGTATCCCATTTCGGGGGTCAATTTTGTAACCATTATAGTTACAATTTCGATTTTGTCAACTATTTGATTGAGTTGGGGTTTTGGGTTAGGCAGTGGGGAGTTTAAGGTCCTGGATGAGGTCGAAGAGCACGTCCACGTTGATCGGTTTCGGCAGCAGGGCGAGGTACCCGACGCTCAGCGCTTTGCGCCGGTCTTCGTCGCTTGCGTAACCGGAGATCGCCACGGCCGGAACGCCATCCATTCCCGGAATCTGCTTCAGTTGCTGGAGAAACTCGTAGCCGTCGATGTCCGGCATGCCGATGTCGGAAATGATGATGTCGGGAGGTTTCGAAGTCGCGGCATCCAACGCTTCGCTCGCCGAAGCCGCTTGCATCACTTTCGCGCCTTCCCGCGAGAACATCGTACTCAGCAATGTCAGCGTGTCTGCTGAGTCCTCGACCACCAGAACGTTCAGGTCCTTCAACGAACGAGGTCGCGATTCCGTTTTCTCCGGAACGAGGCTGTCCCCCGCCACCAGACCGATGCGAAACGTGAAAAACGAACCGGTTCCCACACCATCCGACCGGGCCTCTAACCGGCCGCCGTGCATCTTCGCCAATGCATCGGCGATCGCGAGACCGAGCCCGAGTCCGCCGTGACGCCGCGACGTCGATCCGTCCGCTTGCCGAAAACGATCGAAAACATGCGGCAGGAAATCCGATGGGATGCCGACGCCGGTATCTGAGACGCTAAGACAAGCTTCCTGACCGTTCGCTTCCGTAGCGACCTTCACCTTGCCGCCGGGATCTGTGAACTTGATGGCGTTGGAGATCAGGTTCCAGGCGATCTGTTGCAGCCGCACCGGCTCACCCATCACCACTAAGGTCGAAGGCGAAAGTTTGATCGAGAGATCGACGTTGCGCGACGCCGCCATTTCCAGAACAGTGTCGAGCGCAGCTTTTACAACGGCGTTCAAATCCGTGGGCCGCGGTTCGAACTGTAATTTGCCGGTGGCGATGCGCGACGTGTCGAGCAGATCGTCGATCAGGCGCGCCTGAAGCCAGGCGTTGCGTTCGATGGCATCGAGTGCCTGGGCGATACTCTTGGTGTCGAGATTCCCGCTACGCAGTAGTTTGATCCACCCGACGACGGGTGTCAGCGGTGTGCGTAGTTCGTGTGAAAGGGTCGCGAGAAACACGTCTTTGGCGCGGTTTGCTTCGGCGAGCTCGTAATTCAGCCGAGTCAACTCGGCAGTGCGTTCCGCAATTCTCTTTTCGAGATCGAGATTGAGTTGTTCGAGATCCGCGCGGGCTTTCTGTTCCGCAAGCATCAGTCGGCGGTGCTCCACGCCGCGGCGGATCGTATGTTTCATCGTCTCGATGTCGCAGGGCTTGACGAGATAGTCGTAGGCGCCTTCCTGCAACGCGGAGATGGCCGATTCGACGGAAGCAAAACCGGTTAAGACCACGGAAATGGTTAACGGTGCGTTCCGGCGGATCTCGTTGAGCACCATGAGACCCTCACCGCCTTCCATGTGCAGGTCGGTAAGTACGAGATCGTAATCGGCGCCGGCAAGCAGCGCGACCGCTTCGTTGCCACTGGACGCAACATCGACGGCATAACCCTCTTTTTTGAGGATCGCTGCAGTGGTAATGCGCAGACTCTCTTCATCGTCCACGACCATCAAACGAGCGTGGTCCAGAAGCGGCGCTCCCGGCGCCTCTTTCAGCGAACGATGATTTCCTGAATGTTCCAGTGAACTGCTCATTTCATTCCGGCTGCGTCGCTCTTCTTCTTGTCGTCGAGCACTGGTGAGTCAACCTGCAAAACGATGCTGAAAACAGTGCCGCGGCCGACGTCGCTGGTGACTTCGATGCGCCCGCCGTGCTGACGGACAATATCCTGCGTCACCCACAGACCCAGGCCCGTACCCTTTTTGCCAGTCGAGAAAAACGGATCGAAGATGCGCGTAAGATCATCTTCGGCGATACCGACGCCACTATCGCTCAGTTGCACGATGATCGAAGGCTGCAACGCCTGTTCGTAACGTGACGTTGAAATGTTTATCTCTCCTTCGCTGGAGATTGCCTGCTGCGCATTCAAGATCAAGTTGAGAAAAACCTGTCGCAGTTGATCGGCGCGCGCCCGAACCTGTGGCAGTTCCGGATCCAGGCTTTTCGTGATGCGAATACGCTGCTGGCGCATTTTTTTTTCCAGCAACACCATTGTCTCTTCGAGCACCTGGTTGACGTCGACCCAATCGACTTCGCCGGGCCGGCGTGCAAAACCAAGCATCTGGCGAATGATGTGCGAAACGCGTTCGGTTTCCTTGCGCGCGATTTCGAGAAAACGGGAGTTTTCCCCGAAGTCGGAACTCGTCTGCATCAGGTAGAGCGCGTTTTTGATCGCTTCGAGTGGATTGTTGACTTCGTGCGCGATCGACGCCGCCAGACGGCCGACAGCCGCAAGCTTTTCCGACTCGAACAACTGTTGTTCGAGACGACGGCGCTCGAGCTCGCGAATCTCCGTGAGATCGTGAAGAATCGAAACGACTGCGGTCACCTGACCCGCTTCGTCCAAAACCTCGCGGGCGGTGATCTCCATCGGCAAAGACTGACCGGCCTCGGGATCCATTAGCTCGATCTCGGCTTGCCTCGCGGTTTCCGAAGCTGAAGCGAGCGTGGAAATGAAAGACGTAAGCTTTACGGCATTCGTCCGCACGGCGATCGCTGAGGCGGAGCCGGGCGCATCGTTTTCTTGAAACAGTAGTTCCGCGCGGCGATTGAGCAGGATGTAGTTACCGGATGAATCGCACACGACAATTGGATGGCCCACGTTCTCGATGATCAGATCGAGACGATCACGTTCGCGCCGCGACTCAGCTTCGGCGTGTTGCAGCTTGATGAAGTTGCGCGCCAGCTCCTCGTTCGCTTCACGCAAGTCTGTAACGTCCCGAAAGATCGAAACGAGGCCAAGCGGTTCTCCGCGCGCGTTCGCGGCCGGCGTCGAAATGACTTCAAAGTGGATGTCGGAACCTTCGATTGGATCTACCAGCGTGATGTCTCGCTGGATTACTTCCGACGACGAAACGGTGGCGCTCGAAAGATAAGCCGAGAACAACAGGTCGTTCATCTTTAATGCGCGGCGTTTTCCTTCGCCGGCGTTAGCGGAACCGCTGAACAACTCTTCCGCCCGTCGATTCTGAAGCAGGATTTCGTTGTCGAGATCCGTGAGCACAATTGGATCCGCAACGGACTTCATGATCGACTCGATCCACTGTCGTTCACGCTGGAGTTTGTTGACCGTGGAAACGAGACGTTCCTGATGAGTGGCCAGCGAAGCGACGATGCCGATGCGTTCCGCAAAGCGTCTCAGCAGGTCATACGACTCGGCGCCCAGACTATCGCGGTCGGCGCCGACGTAAAGCACACCCACTCGCGAGCCTCGTTCAAACGTCCAATATTGACCAGGATGTCTCGTGCTCTGGTCGCGTCCGGCTTTTGGCGGCAATTCGGAGATGCCATACAACGGCAGCGCGAGGAGCTCCTGCTGCCAGTCCATTCTTCCGAGTAGCTGGCGTGACGATTCGTCTTCCTCGAGATCGATCCAGAGTGGCTGAGCGTCGTGAACGACGCGGACACAAGCAGCGCCGGAGTCAAGCGGCATCTCCACTTTGTGGTCGCGGTCGAAACCGGTGGCCGCGCGAATGCGCAGCTCGGCCTCTCTTTCGTTGATGATCGCGATGGCCGCTTGTTGGCAACCAAAGCTATGAACGATGGCTTCCAGCGCGAGCAGCAGTCGCTCCTGAAGGCGCGGCGTAGCGAGCATTTGCGTCGTCGTTTCGATAAAGACGTCGAAATGCTGCTGCCTGAGCCGCGCTTGGTCCGCTATAGATTGGGCGGCTTGAAGAGCTAACTCTGAGGGAACTTCTCCCATAATGCTGAATACTTAAACCCTAAGCCGGGTATCAAATCCCACGCAATGCTCTGAATGCTTTATTTCTCGACCTCCACTGATACTCGCCGCCGCGTCTCGGTCTCCACTTCGGCCGGACTGCCTGTCAGTACCGGTCGTGAAACTGCCGGGGTCAAACCTACCGCTTCAGCGTACTTGAGGTAAGTATCGATTGAGGCAACCACCACGCGCGCCTCAATTGTAATGAGGTCAATGCCCACCAGTGAAATACGGACCCACGCATCGATCACGATACCCTTGTCGAGCACGCGATCGAGAACGTCGATTAAACTAGTACCGCCTGGTGCTCTTTCGACAGCCATTTGCTTCGGTTCCTTTTTCTAAAGTTGGAAAAAACCAGCATACTGCTTGCGCGAGGACCTTCCGACAGGATTAACAGAATTTACAAGAGCCTGAGAACATCCTGTCCATTACGTAAATCCTGTCTAGCTGCGGCGCTTCGTTCGAGCCTTGCGCGTAGTCACACGAGTCGTCTTTACTGGCTCATCACCGGAGACTCCCGCTGCCGCACTCAGCTTGCGAATTTCTAGTTCGAGCTCGGACAGTCGTTCGCGAAGCTCGAGGTTCTCGGCTTCGGCACGTTCAGCCCGCGTTGTCAGATTAGTGTCGTACCGCCACCAGTTCAGCCCAATCTGTTCGGCCTTGTCGATCGAGCACACAAGTAGCCGAATCTGAAGGGTGAGTAGTTCGACATTCGCGAGCGACACCTTGATGTCGCCGGCTATCACCAATCCTTTGTCAAGAATGCGATCGAGAACATCAACCAGGCCCGGGGGACGGGCCGTTATCAGGGTAGACCGCTCACTGGACACTTTCGCCCTCCACACTCAGGAAGCGGCTTTACTCAAAAAGCTCAAAATGGCCGCCACCGTTCGTAACACTCAGCTTCGTACTGCCATGTGGCCAAACTGCTAAATCAGTCGCCCTATCGGACCAAGATCGAGATTGAGGTCTTCGTCCGTTAACCCGAATTGAGTTTTCAGCTCGTGGAGCTTAGCTTCCAACCTCATGAGCGCCAATCCTAACTCTTCGATCTGTTCAGGTGAGAGATCCCCGCCTTCCATCCGGCGCACAGCCTGTTTTTCGAGCAGGCGGCGGATGAACTCAATCAGAGTAAGAACCAGCCTTGCCAGACCCTGTTCGACGCTTTGCGCATCAATATTTATTCGCGATGGGAGTGAGTCAGTGACACAACGGAGTTGTTCAACGAACTCCTCTACATGCGAAGTTTCGATCTCCGGCTCAGCCGGAAGGGGGTTTTCGGGGGAAAGCTCCATCAGCTTACTCCGAACTGCGATTTAAACTCAAGGTCTATATTGGCAAAACTGTACGGCGGCCAGGGGCCGCTGGCCAGAAAATGGAGTTCCGGACGCTCAAGTCTTGCGTTTTTCAGTGCCACTCGGTAGCGATCCATCATGCCTCGGTCGACAAGATAAGCTCCCGAGACCAGCAATTTAGCTGTGGAATTGGTTTTAAATGTTTTATCCCTGACGACATCACCCAAGCGTTCCTCCAGCCAACGAGCGATCTTCTTCGCCTCCTCCGCGCGGGCCTCACTGCCGAGAAGCTCCCGCCTTTTCTCCTTTAAAAAAGCAGTGCCGGGTGTTCCTTCCGAGTGGTTGTTGGCCGGCGCCGGTTCTGTTCGTCCCCGGTCCCAAATGATCTTGACGCTCATCTCGACGCAGCCACGGACGAGCTCCAATTTCGCTTGCAACCCCTCCCGCCGGGCTCTCACGTAACTTTCAAGTTGCCGGTCCGTTACGACTGTGCCGAAGCGGAAAGGCAACGGCGTCGTTCGATCCAAAACACTCCGCACCACAGCCGCGTGCGCAAGGGCGTTGTCGCGGTTAACCGGAACAGTATCACCCGAGAAGGCGCTGACCAGTAAAGAAAAGTCGCCCACTTTAAATATATAGACTGCCGCGTCGTTGATGCCGTTCAGAGGCTCCGGCAATGAATCGATGCCTTCAGTAAGGCCGTAAGCGTAGAGCTTCATGCGGAGGCGTCGGTGGCTTCCCGCCTGCGCAGGACTTCGTTTGCCGTCTCGACCGAACTGAGCAAAACGTTGAGGCCGAGAAAGACGAGATCGATGTCAGCCACGGAGATCGTTATCTCGCCGGCAATTACGAGGCCGCGGTTCAGGACGTGATCGAGCGTTTCGAGTAACGACAGTTCTATCTCGTCAACCTCGCCGCCACTCTCGCTGATAATCACTTGATCGAAAGGAGAACTCATGTCTGTTCAAACGTGGTGAAGTTATAAGCCGGCCAGGGACCTGTCAATTCCAGACGAACGCCCGCGTCAACATGCTGCTGCGCCAGCCGCTCGGCCGCCGCGCGAAACTCTTCAAAACCGGCCCGCTTCACCAAAAAGGCGAACTTCGCTTTTAGTTCGCCGTGCTCGGTCGTTTCGACTTTCAGAATTCGCAAACGGCTCGCGTCATCCGCCTGCTCTCGCAACGCCGTCTCGACTTCATCAACAATCCGGTTCAGCGTGAAACGGGCTTCGTCAACTCGCAGCGTGTCAATCTTCTTCTGCATCAGGTACGACTGTCCCGGCGACGCTGCTTCCGCCTGTTGCGCCAACTCGCGCAACCGTGGACTCACCGAGGTGATACTCGACATCAGCGTCGCCCGATCGGAATAGATGTTGACGCCCCACTCTTCGCGACCACGCAGGCGCTCGATGATTTGGGTTAGTTCTCTTCCCTTCTCGGCGAGCATTCGCTCGATCCCGGCGCGTTCGATATAGATCGTGCCGAACCGAAGCGGCACGAGGCTCGCGCGTTTCGCGACGTACTCAACCACCGTCTCGTGGCGCATCGCCCGCACGGCAGTCCACGTTGCGTCGCCGAGATGCTCGGCGAGTGCTTCCTCGCCGTAGCTGTCGAGCGGCACGGTGCTGGAAAGCGCGGCGAGATCCTTCGCCGTCACCCACTCGAGTTTCGCATCGTCTTCGATGGCCACCGGAAACGATGCTGCGTCCAACTGTTCGGCGGCCGCACTTTCCGCGACGCAGTAGACATAGTACCCGGTTTTGTTGTGTCGGCTTCCGGTCATAGGGATTGCTATGACCGGCATTATATACAGGAGAAGTGTTAGTTGGAGAGCGCGTAGGTGGAAACTGGCGTGGAAACAACGGGTTTGCCGTAATAAAAGTTGCCCTGCATCTGCCAGTTTGCGAGGTTGAACTGGCGCTGCGCACCGCAGTTGAGACACGAACGATAAGCGCGGCCACCGTGAGAAAACGGGCGGCTCAATTCTCCGTGCCGGCAACCAAACACACGCGCCATGAAATCGCCGATTCTTCCTGTCGTTTGCTGAATGCTCTGCATCGTCTCACCTTCCAAAACTGTCTTCGTTTCCATAACGCGCAAAGACTTTCTGAATAGGGCCACCTTCCGGTAGCGTTATTTCTGTCTTATACTTACGCCTCGCGCAGGAGAGAATTAACGATTGAGCAAACACCCCACTGACAGCGTCACGAAACTACTGATCGAGGTGTCGAAAGGTGACCGGGCCGCGGTTGATCTTTTACTACCCGTCATCTACGATGAACTGCGTAAGCTTGCGGCGAATTATCTGCGGCGTGAACGCCCCGATCACACCCTGCAACCAACCGCTTTGGTTCACGAGGCTTATATCCGTCTGGTCGATCAGACGCGAGTGAACTGGCAGAACCGAGCCCACTTCTTCGGCGTTGCGGCCCAGATAATGCGACGCCTGCTGGTGGATCATGCGCGCAAACACAACGCAGAAAAACGCGGGCAGGATTTTAAGAAACTCTCTCTAGACGAAAATATCGATCGCGCCGTTGAACGTAGTGCGGAACTCATCGCGCTCGACGACGCGCTCAAAACTCTGGCGACATTCGACGAACAAAAAGCACGCATGGTTGAGTTGCGGTACTTTGGCGGCCTCTCGATCGAAGAGACAGCAGACGTTATGGGCGTCACTCCTACGACCATCAAACGTCACTGGCGCCTGGCCAAAGCCTGGCTTCATGGTGAAATGCAAAGAAATGTTTGAGGTACGTTCCTAGTCCAGCCGCTTCTGCATCAAAGTTGTCCTTACTTAACAGCGATCGTAATCGTCCAGTAAGACATGACCCCGGAACGCTGGCAAAAAGTTGAAGAAATTTTTCAGGCTGCGGTCGAACTCCTTCCCGAAGAACGAGCGCGCTACATCGCACAGGTCTGCGCAAACGATACCACTCTGAAACGCGACGTCGAGTCGCTCCTCTCACAACACGACAGTGCCGGCGAACTCCTCGATCAGCCTTTCTACGGCAACACCGATATGAACGTGCTCGAGTCGTTTGTCGAAGAGGAAGATCCGATGCTCGGACGACGCCTCGGCTCATACCGCATCGAGCGCGAGATCGGACGCGGCGGCATGGGCGCGGTTTACGAAGCTTCACGCGCCGACAACGAATTCAACAAACGTGCGGCCATCAAACTCGTGAAGCGCGGTATGGACACCGACTTCATCCTGCGCCGCTTCCGCAAAGAACGACAGATTCTCGCCGCTCTCGATCACCCGCACATCGCCGGACTACTGGACGGCGGGACAACGGACGACGGGCTGCCGTACTTCGTGATGGAGTTCATCGAAGGCCAGCCGCTCTACAATTATTGCGACACTCATCAACTCAGCATCATCGAACGTCTCAAACTCTTTCGCTCGATCTGCGACGCAGTCCATTACGCGCACCAGAAAGAGATCGTGCATCGCGATATCAAACCTTCGAACGTCCTCGTCACGTCCGAAGGCGTTCCGAAACTGCTCGACTTCGGCATTGCAAAGTTATTGAACCCGCAACTCGCCGGCGACATCACTCACGATCCGACCGCGACCGCGATGCGTTTGATGACGCCGGAATACGCGTCGCCGGAACAGGTGCAGGGGGCGCCGACAACGCCAAGCACAGACGTCTACTCGCTCGGCGTGCTGCTCTATGAATTACTGACCGGCCACCGTCCATACAGACTCGTAAATCGCGCGCCGCACGAGATTGCGCGCGTCATTTGCGAAGA
>Ga0196977_1000652_pt1 | contig 16852 bp, 10 predicted proteins | sample S3v_1013CmetaG_FD_148634 | JGI IMG/M metagenome (GOLD analysis project Ga0196977, IMG submission 148634) | Soil microbial communities from Anza Borrego desert, Southern California, United States - S3+v_10-13C | ecosystem: Environmental > Terrestrial > Soil > Desert | place: USA: California...
TTGAGCGCCACCTTCACCGGCTCGAACACGCGCATCGTAGACCCGAACCAGCCGGGCTTCGACACCATCATCATCAAGCTGACGCTGCACGAGACCGGGCACACGATGGGCCTCGACCACCCGCAGGGCGCTTCGGCCGACGCCTGCGTCCAGCCCGACGGCGCGACCGTGATGAACTTCATCTGCAACGTCAACGACCGCTCCAACAACATGCCGCTGGAGGTCACCGCCTGCGACCGCAACACCCTGAACGCGCTGCCGCGCTACCCGCCCTTCAACCAGACGCCGAACCCCATCGACCAGACCGGCGTCTTCGTCCGCCAGCACTACCTCGACTTCCTCAACCGCGAGCCGGACGCCGGCGGCCTGAGCTTCTGGTCTTCCGGCATAGACGCCTGCGGCGCCGACGCCGCCTGCCGCGACGTGAAGCGCGAGGACACGTCGGCCGCCTTCTTCCTCTCCATCGAGTTCCAGAACACGGGCTACTTCGTCTACCGCGTCTATCAGGCCGCCTTCGGCGACCTGCCCGGCCGGCCCGTGCCCATCACGATTCAGGAGTTTCTGCCCGAGACGCAGCAGGTCGCGCGCGGCGTCATCGTCGGGCAGGGCACTTGGGAGCAGCAGCTTGAGGCCAACAAGGTCGCCTTCCTGCAAGACCTCGTCACGCGCGGCCGCTTCGCCGCACGCTACCCCGCGAACGTGACGCCGGCGCAGTTCGTGGACGCGCTCAACGCCAACGCCGGGGGCGCGCTCTCGCAGCCGGAGCGCGACGCGCTCGTCGCCCAACTGGCGCAGGCCGACAACACCGCGCAGGCGCGCGCCAACGTGCTGCGCCGCGTCGCCGAGGACGCAGACCTCGTGCAGCGCGAGTTCAACTCGGCCTTCGTCCTCATGCAGTACTTCGGCTACCTGCGCCGCGACCCGAACGACGCGCCCGACACCAACTACAACGGCTACTTCTTCTGGCTCAACAAGCTCAACCAGTTCGGCGGCGACTACCGCCGCGCCGAGATGGTCAAAGCCTTCCTCGTCTCCATCGAGTACCGCAGAAGGTTCGGGCAGTAACAAAGTTTCGGGCCGCGAGTCGCGGGTTTCGAGTTATAAAGAGAGGGCGCGGGCGCGGCCGCCCGTCTTTAAACTCGCGACCCGCGACTCGCGGCCCGAAACTTTATGGCCCTGTCCTTCAACATCCTGCGTTACGACTCTTTGCCCTCGACGAACACGGAAGCGGCGCGGCAGGCCGCGGCCGGCGCGCCCGAGGGGCTGTGCGTCGTCGCGCGCGAGCAGACGGCCGGGCGCGGCCGCCAGCAAAGGCTCTGGGCCTCGCCGCGCGACGCCGGCCTCTACTTCAGCGTGGTGCTGCGCCCGGCCTTCGACGCGGCGCGCTGGCCGCTCATCACGCTCGCCGCGGCCCTCGCCGCCGGCGACGCGCTCGCCGAGGCGTGCCGCCTCGAAGCCGACATCAAGTGGCCCAACGACCTCCTCGCCCGCGGCCGCAAACTCTGCGGCATCCTCGCCGAGACGTTCGAGACGCCCCTCGGCCGCGCCTGCGTCCTCGGCGTCGGCGTCAACTTGGGCGACCGCGCCTTCCCGCCCGAACTCGCCGGCCTCGCCACCTCCGTCGAGGCCGAGACCGGCCGCGCGCCCGACCCCGAAACGCTGCTGCGCGCCCTCACCCGCGCGCTCGGCGGCTGGTACGCGACGCTCGGCCGCGAAGGCGGCCCGGCCCGCGTCGTCGCCGCGTGGGAGTCGCGCTCCTCCTACGCCCGCGGCGCGCGCGTCCGCGTCCGCCTCGCCGAAGAGACCTTCGACGGCCTCACCCGCGGCCTTGAGCCCGACGGCGCACTTCGGGTAGAAACAGACGCGCGCCTCGTCCGCCTCGTCCGCGCCGGCGACGTGGAGGCGGTCAGAGCGGTGACAGACCGTGAATCGTGACTCGTCAGAACCGTTGAGCGCCGCCGCCGCTTGAATGGCTCAGGCCGTGGCGGCGCTCAATCCGTCTTCACGATTTACGGCTCACGATTCACGGGCCGCGGGTCTTTACGGTTCACGCCCTTTATGAAGATCGTCATCTCGACATTCGGCTCGTTCGGCGACGTTCACCCGTACGTGGCCGTGGCGCTGGAGTTGAAGCGGCGGGGCCACCGGCCGGTGCTCGCCACGTCGGGGATTTACCGCGAGAAGACGGAGGCGGCCGGCTTGGAACTGCGCGCGGTGCGGCCGGAACTCCCGCCTTACGACCGGCCCGACGAGGTGAGCCGGATGGTCGTGGACTTCATGGACGCGCGGCGCGGCACCGAGCGCATCTTCCACTGGCTGATGCCGCACCTGCGCGACGCCTACGAAGACACGCTCGCGGCCGTCGAAGGCGCCGACCTGCTCGTCACACACCCGCTCCCGTTCGTCGGCCCGCTCGTCGCGGAGAAGACGGGCGTGCCGTGGGTGTCGAGCGTGCTCGCGCCGCTCTCCTTCTTCTCGGCCTACGACCCGCCCGTGGTGCCGCAGTTCCCGAGCTTGCGCCGCCTGCTCAGCCGGAGCCGCGCCGTCAGCCGCCTCTTCGTCAGCCTCGTGCGCCGGCACGGGCGCGGGATGGCCCGGCCCGTCGAGCGGCTGCGCGCCGAGTTGGGGCTGCCGCCCGGCGGCAACCCGATTTTCGAGGGGCAGCACTCGCCCACGCTCGTCCTCGCGCTCTTCTCGAAAATCCTCGCCGAGCCGCAGCCCGACTGGCCGCCGCGCACGCGCGTCACCGGCTTCTGCTTCTACGACCGGCGCGACTTCGCGGGCGACACCGCCGGGGCCTCGCCCGAACTGCTCAGGTTCCTCGACGCGGGGCCGCCGCCCGTCGTCTTCACGCTCGGCTCGACGGCCTTCTGGGCGGCCGAGAACTTCTACCGCGACTCGGCCGAGGCCGCGCGCGCTCTGGGCCGCCGCGCGCTGCTGCTCGTCGGCGAGCAGCGCAACCGCCCGGCCTCGCTGCCCGAAGGGGCGGCCGCCTTCGACTACGCGCCTTTCGGCGAACTCCTCCCGCGCGCCGCGGCCGTCGTCCACCACGGCGGCGTCGGCTCGACGGGGCAGGCTCTGCGCGCCGGCCGCCCCGCCCTCGTCGTGCCCTTCAGCCACGACCAGTTCGACAACGCCATGCGCGCCGGGCGGCGCGGCTGCGCGCGCACCCTGCCGCACGCGAAGTACGACGCCGCGAGCGCGGGCAGGGAACTGCGCGAGCTGCTCGGGAACCCGAGCTACGCGGAGAAGGCGGCCGCGGCCGCCGAGGTCGTGCGCGGCGAGGACGGCGCGAAGACCGCCTGCGACTTACTCGAAGGGGTCTTGGGAGGATAAACACCCGATGCTTCTGGTGATAGATGTCGGTAACACGAACACCTCGCTCGGCGTCTTCGAGGGCGAGCGGCTGGCGCACCACTGGCGGCTGACGACGGAGCGGGCGCGGACGGTGGACGAGTACGGCGTCCTCGGGCGCAACCTGTTCGCCTTCGGCGGGCTCGATTTTCAGGCCATCACGGCCGTCGCCATCGCGTCCGTCGTGCCGCAGCTCAACCACACGCTGCGGCGCATGTCCGAGGTCTACTTCCACCTCACGCCGCTCTTCATCGACCACGCGACCGACACGGGGCTGACCATCCTCTACGACCCGCCCTCGGACGTGGGCGCCGACCGCATCGTGGACGCCGTCGCGGCCGTCCACAAGTACGGCGCGCCGTGCATCGTCGTGGACTTCGGCACAGCCACCAACTTCGAGGTCATCGCCGAGGGCGGGCGCTACCTCGGCGGCGTGCTCACGCCCGGCATCTCGATCTCTTCGGACGCGCTCTTCGCGCGCGCGGCCCGCCTGCCCCGCGTCGCCATCGAGCGCCCGCAGCGCGTCATCGGCGCTTCGACCGTCGCCGCCATCCAGTCCGGCCTCTACTACGGCTACGCCGGCCTCGTCGACGGCATCCTCCGCCGCATGATCGAAGAACTCGGCTCGCGCCCCCGCGTCGTCGCCACCGGCGGCCTCGCGCCCCTCATCGCCACCGCCTCCGAGTTCATCGAAGTCGTAGACAAAACCCTCACCCTCGACGGCCTCCGGCTGGTGTATGAGAGGAGTAGACAGTAGACAGTAGACAGTAGTCAGTAGCGCTGCCGCGCCGCGACCGTTGACGCTGACATCCTGTCCGTTCTTAAGAGAAGCTTTTTCTACTGACTACTGACTACTGACTACTGTCTACTCTTGACTAAATCGCCCCGACTGTTCATCCTTGCTTGTCGGGCCGAACGGTCTTGAGGAGCTTCTGAAATCCCCTGCTCGCCTGAGCAACTGTTAAGCGAAACCCGAAGATGAGCAAGGCGGAAGAGGCGCGCTCCGGTCGAAAAGAGCGCCCCCCTCTCAATTACTTCAACTACTTCACCGAGATTGAAGAGACCTTCGTCCGCCGCCGCGGCAAGCACCTCCTGATCAGCCACCTCGACTGGGTGCTGATCGAGAGCTGGAAGCAGATGGGCATCCCCCTGCACGTCGTCCTGCGCGGCATCGAGACGGCCTTCGACTCCTACGAGTCGAAGCCCCGCAAGCGCAGCGTCAAGTCGCTTTACTACTGTCAGGAAGAGGTCGAGGCGCAGTTCGCCGAGTGGGTCGAGGCGCAGACGGGCGCGGCCCGGCCGGCGGCAGACGAAGGCGGCGAGGCGGCGCCCGCGGGCGAGGCGTCCGACGAGAAGGCGCGCGGCCTCCCTTTCCCGCGCGAGGTCATCTCGGCCCACCTCGCGGACGCGCGCGCGGCGCTCGCGCGCGGCGCCGAGAAGGCGGGCGGCGGGTTGGGCGAGGCGATGGCGCGCGCCGCCTCAAGGCTCGAAGAGTTGGAGGGCGACTTCGCGCGGGCCGCGCGGCCCGACGCCGCCCAGCTCGAAGCCGCGCTCACCGACCTCGAAGGACTGCTCGACCGCGCGCTGCGCGCCGCGACCCCCGCGGCCGAACTCGAATCAACGCGCGGGCGGGCCGAAGAGCAGTTGCGCCCCTACCGCCAGCGGATGGAGCGCGCCACCTACGAGCAGACGCTCGACAACCTTCTGGCGAAGCTGCTGCGCGAGGAGCGCGGCATCCCCCGCCTCAGTCTGTTCTACCTCTGAGACAAATCCCCCGCGCGGGTGAAGGAGACTTGCATGGCAAAGATGGTACTCAAGCGCGTCGGCATCCTCTCGATGGCGAAAATTTCGGGCATCGTCGGGGCCGGCCTCGGCCTCATCATCGGGGTCATCTACGGCCTGATTATGATGACCATCGGGGCGGCGCTGATGTCGGCGGCGGGCGAAGGCGGCGGGGCTGGGGCCATCGGCGGCGTCATCGGCGGCCTCGCCATGATCGTCATCTTCCCCATCTTCTACGGCATCTTCAGCTTCATCTTCGGCGCGCTCTACGCGCTCATCTACAACGTGTCGGCCGGCTTCGTCGGCGGCGTCGAGATGGAGTTCGAGTCGCCGGCCGGCGGCGACTACGCCGCCCCGCCCCCGCCCCAGTGGAACGCCGGCCAGCACCAGCCCGGCCAACAGCCGTACCCGTACTAAAAAGGCCGCGGATCGTGAATCGTGAACAGAAGTCGTCAGCCGCCGGCCGTCGGTAAAGACAAAAAACCCGACGGCCGGCGGCTGACGACCGGTAACTGTTTTTTCGATTCACGATTCACGAGTGACGTTTTTATGAAGAAGCAGAGGCGGCCGCCGCGGCGCGGCGCGCGGGGTGGCGAGGGCCGCCCGCGCGAGGGGACGCGCGAGGGCGCGGAGCTTGAGGTGAGCGTCGAGCGCATCCTGCCCGGCGGCGTCGGGCTGGCGCACGCCGACGGGCAGACCGTGCTCGTCGGCCTCGCCGCGCCCGGCGACCGCCTGCGCGTCCGCGTCGAGCGCGCGCGCGGCAAGACACTCTTCGCCACGCTCGTCGAAGTCCTCTCGCCCTCGCCCGCGCGCGTCGAGCCGCCCTGCCCTTACTTCGGCCGCTGCGGCGGCTGCGACTTCCAGCAACTCGACTACGAGGCGCAACTCGCCGCCAAGTCCGAGATCATCCGCGACTGCCTGCGCCGCGTCGGCCACGTCGAGCCGCCGGCCGAGATCGTCGTCACGCCCTCGCCCGCCGAGTGGCGCTACCGCTCGCGCGCGCGCTGGCAGTACGACCCGCGCGGCGGCGCGCTCGGCTACTACGAGCGCGGCACGCACCGCGTCTGCGACGTGGCCGAGTGCCCCGTCGCGGCCCCCGCGGTGCAGGGGCGTTTGACCCGTTTACGCGAGGCCGCGCGCGCGGACGAATTGCCGGCCGGCGCCCGCGAGTTCGAGGCCGTCGAGGGCGACGACGGCGTGGCCCTCTGGCCGGCTCTGGAAGCGGGGGACGAACGCGAGCGGACGCGGCTCGTCGCGGGCGAGCGATACCGCTTCGACGCCGGCTGCTTCTTCCAGATCAACCACGCGCTGCTCGAACCGCTCGTCGCCGCGGGCCTCGGCGACGCCGCGGGCCAGACCGCGCTCGACCTCTACTGCGGCGTCGGCCTCTTCACGCTCCCGCTCGCGCGCCGCTTCGCCTCGGTCACCGGCGTCGAGGGCCACGCGGCCGCCTCGGCTTACGCGCGCCGCAACCTCGCGGACGCCGGCCTCACGCACGCCTCCGTCGAGACGGCCCACGTCGGCGAATGGCTCGCCGCCCGCGCCCCGAGTCTCCCGCGCCCCGACTTCATCCTCCTCGACCCGCCGCGCGCCGGGGCCGAACCCGAAACCGTCCGCGCCATCCTCGAACTCCGCCCCCCGCGCCTCTCCTACGTCTCCTGCGACCCGGCCACCCTCGCCCGCGACCTCCACGCCCTCACCGCCGCCGGCTACCGCATCTCCACCCTCCGAGCCTTCGACATGTTCCCCCAGACGCACCACGTCGAAACGGTCGTCCACCTCTCCAGTTCTTATTCCTAAAAACATAAGTCCTTCGCAGGGGGGGCTCTCGTAAGTGGCAAGCGAGGCCATTCAGAGACTTTTCGGGCAAAGCCGGTTAAAACCGCAGGCGGAGGCGGGCGGGCGCGAGCGGCGCGGCGGAAATGTTGTTGCGCGGCGCGGCCGTCTGTAATAGATTCGGCGACGCTCGACCCACCGACCGACGCCGCTGACAGACGGAGGCCCGCTGATGACGCTTCGCCGCGCCCGACACACGTTCGCCCTCTTCCTCTCGCTCTCGCTGCTGACCGCGCAGGCCGCGCCGCCCGATGCGCCGACCCTTTCGGGCTTCGACGCGGCCGGCGCCGAGCGGCAGCGCGCGGCCGAGGCGCGCTTCGACGCGCTGCTCAGGAAGGAGAACCTGCGCGAGTGGATGAAGCGGCTGGCGGCGCGGCCGCACCACGTCGGCTCGGAGTACGGCCGGCAGAACGCGGAGTTCATGGCCGGGCTGTTCCGCTCGTGGGGCTACGACGTGGAGATCGAGCGCTTCGACGTGCTCTTCCCCACGCCGCGCGAGCGCGTGCTGGAGCTGACCGCGCCCGAGCGCTTCACGGCGCGCCTCGCCGAGCCGCCGCTCGCCGAAGACTCGACCTCGAAGCAGACGGCCGAGCAGCTCCCCACCTACAACGCCTACTCGGTTGACGGCGACGTGACGGGCCAACTCGTCTACGTCAACTACGGCGTGCCGCGCGACTACGAGGAGCTGGCGCGGCGCGGCGTGGACGTGAAGGGCAAGGTCGTGATCGCGCGCTACGGCGGCTCGTGGCGCGGCATCAAGCCGAAGGTCGCGGCCGAGCGCGGCGCCGTCGGCTGCATCATCTATTCAGACCCGCGCGACGACGGCTTCTTCAACGGCGACGTGTACCCGCGCGGCGCGTGGCGCAACGAGTGGGGCGCGCAGCGCGGCTCGGTCGCCGACATGCCGCTCTACCCCGGCGACCCCTTGACGCCCGGCGTCGGCTCGACGAAAGACGCCAAGCGCCTCGACCTGAAGGACGCGCCGACGCTGACGAAAATCCCCGTCCTGCCCATCTCTTACTCCGACGCGCTGCCGCTGCTCAAGGCGCTCGGCGGCCCCGTCGCGCCCGCCGCGTGGCGCGGCGCGCTGCCCGTCACCTACCACCTCGGCCCCGGCCCCGCCGCCGTCCGCCTCAAGCTCTCCTTCGACTGGAAGACCGCCCCGGCCTACGACGTGATCGCGCGCCTGAGGGGGGGCGAGCTGCCCGACGAGTGGGTGGTGCGCGGCAACCACCACGACGCGTGGGTCAACGGCGCCGACGACCCCGTCTCCGGCATGGTCGCGCTGATGGAGGAGGCGCGCGCCGTCGGCGAGCTGGCGAGGCAGGGCATGAGGCCGCGGCGCACCATCGTCTACGCCGCGTGGGACGCCGAGGAGCCGGGCCTGCTCGGCTCGACCGAGTGGGCCGAGCACCACGCCGACGAGCTGCGCCGCAAGGCGGTCGCCTACGTCAACACGGACTCGAACGGCCGCGGCTTCCTCTTCGCCGGCGGCTCGCACACGCTCGAACCCTTCGTCAACGAGGTGGCGCGCGACGTTATCGACCCGCAGAAGAGAGTCGCCGTGCGCGAAAGGATGCGCGCGCGCCGCGTCGTCGAGGGCGACGCCGAGGAGCGGCGCGAGGCGCGCGCCCGCGAAGACCTCCGCATCTCCGCGCTCGGCTCCGGCTCGGACTACACGCCCTTCCTCCAGCACCTCGGCATCGCCAGCCTCAACCTCGGCTTCGGCGGCGAGGACGGCGGCGGCTCGTACCACTCGATCTACGACTCCGTAGACCACTACGCGCGCTTCGGCGACCCCGGCTTCGACTACGGCGTGGCGCTGGCGCAGGTCTGCGGGCGCGTCGTGCTCCGCCTCGCCAACGCCGACACGCTGCCGCTCTCCTTCGACGCCTTCGCCGAGACGGTCGCGCGCTACGTCAACGAAGTGACGCGGCTCGCCGACGAGACGCGCGAGGAGATCGCCGAGACGAACCGCCGCCTCGACGAGCGTTCGCTGGAGTTGACCTCCGACCCGAAGGAGGCGTACGCCGCGCCCGCGCGCGAGGCGGCCGCGCCGCACCTGAACTTCGCCCCGCTCCGCAACGCGCTCGCGCGCTTGCAGGAGAGCGCCCGCGCCTACCGGGCCGCGCTCAAAGACCCGGCGGCGCAGACGCGCCTGCGCGAGCGCGCGAGGCGCGACGAACTCAACCGCCTGCTGATGAGCTTCGAGCGCGCCATGACGCGCGCCGAGGGGCTGCCGCGCCGCCCGTGGTTCAGGCACCACGTCTACGCGCCCGGCTTCTACACGGGCTACGGCGTCAAGACCCTGCCCGGCGTCCGCGAGGCCGTCGAGCAGCACGACTGGAAGGAGGCCGAGGCCCAGATCGTCGTCGCCGCCGACACCCTCGCCCGCGTCGCCGCCGAGATCGACGCGGCGACGGCAATCGTCAAAAGGCCGTGAATCGTCGAGTCGAAGTTATCAGTCGTCAGCCGTCAGTCATCAGTCAAGACAAAGGACTGACTGCCGACGGCTGACGGCTGATAACTGATAACTGATAACTGATAACTGATAACTGATAACTGATAACTGACTGATAACTTCGGTCTACGATTCACGGCTTTCGCTCCCGCTCATGCGCTTCGTCGCCGGACAGACGACGTTCAGCGCCTACCCGCTCGTCACGCTCGCCGCCGCGCTCACCTGCGGCGTGCTGTTGACGCATGCCTTCAGGTTGCCGGTCGCGCCGTGCGTCGCGGCCGGGATGGTCTTGACGCTCTTCGCGGCGGCCTCGTTGAGGGGAGGGAAGTCGGGGCGCGCGGCGGGCTTCGTCTTGTGCGGCTTCGTGTGCGCGGGGGCGGCGCTGGCGGCGGTCGGGGACGGGGCGGCGGGCGCGTCGCGGCTGCGCGGGCTGTACGAGCGGGGGCGCATCGCTTCGGGCGACCCCGTGGAGTTGACCGGCGTGCTGGAGCGCGCGCCCGAGCCTGCGCCGGACGGCTTGGCGCTGACGCTGCGCGTCGAAAGCGTCAGACATAAAAATCTTGTTCACGCCTGCGCGGGGCGCGTCGAGTTGTTCGCGGACGCGAGGGGCGAGCGGGCGCGCGGCCGGTACGAGGCGCTTGAGCTGCGGCGCGGGGCGCGCGTGCGCGTGATGTCGCCGCTCACGCGCGCCGAGAGGTTCCGCAACCCCGGCGTCGAGACGCTCGGCGAGTTGCTCGGACGGCGCGACGCGGACGCGCGCGCCACGATCAAAAGCCCTCTGCTCGTCGAACGTTTAGACGACGAGGCGGTCTTCCTCCCGCTCGCGCTGCTCGACGCGTGGCGGCTCGGGCTGACGCGCCGCATCGACCGGCTCTTCCCGGCGGAGACGGCCGGCTTGCTCAAGGCGGCGCTGCTCGGCAACCGCCACGGACTCTCGCGCCGGACGGCCGAGCGTTTCCGCGAGGCCGGCACGTTCCACGTCCTCGTCATCAGCGGGATGCACATCACTTTTCTCGGCGGGCTGGCGTGGTGGGCCGCCGGGCTGGCGTCGCGCCGCGCGCCGTGGCGCTGGGCGGGGGCGGCCGCCTGCGTCTGGGCTTACGCGGCGGCCGTGGGCGCGGAGAATTCGGTGGCGCGCGCGGCGCTGATGTTCACGGCCGCGGCCGGCGGCGTCGCGCTCGGCCGGCCCGCCGCCGCGCTCAACCTTCTGGGCGGCGCGGCGCTCGTCCTCCTCGCGTGGCGGCCGCGCAGCCTCTTCGACCCCTCGTTCCAGCTCACGTTCCTCTCCGTCCTCGCCATCGCCGGCCTCGCGTGGCCGCTGCTCTCAAGACTCAAGGCGGTCGGCGAGTGGAGGCCGACGCGGGCCACGCCGCGCCCGCCCGAGTGCCCGGATTGGTTCCGCGCCGCGGGCGAAGCGCTCTTCTGGCGCGGGCGCGCGTGGCGGCGCGAGCAGGCGCGCGCGACGCACAGCTACCGGCTCTTCAAGACGCCGTGGGCGGCGCGGCTCGAACGCTGGCGCGCGCAGGGGCCGCTGCGCTACGCCTGCGGCGCAATCGTCGTCACGCTGGCCGTGCAACTCACGCTGCTGCCGCTTCAGGTCGTCTACTTCCACCGGCTCTCGCTCGCCTCGCTTGTGCTCAACCCGCTCGTCGGCGCGCTGATGGTCGCGCTCGCGGCCGCGGCCCTCTGCGCCCTCGCCCTCGCGCCGTGGGCCGCGCCGGCGGCGCGCCCGTTCGTCGCCCTCGCCGACGCGGCCGCGCGCCTGATGACGCACGCCGCAGACCCTCTGGCCGAAGTCGGCCTCGGCTCGCTGCGACTCCCCGAGTACGCCGGCGCGGCCTCGCTCGTCTACGCCCTCTACTTCGCGCCGCTCCTCTTCCTCATGGCCGCGCTGCTGCGCTGGAATCCCTTCAGAGAAGTTAAAGACGAGTTCGGAAGCCCGGCCGCGGGGGAGGGCTTTTCAAGTCACCGAGGCGGGACGCCGGCAGCACTTGAAAAGCCCCGCCTCACGGCCGGGCTTCCGAGCTCGAACTCGGTAACTGGAAACTCGAAACTAAAACCGGCGTCGCTCGCCTTCGTCTCTCTGCTGCTCGTCGTCGTGCTCCACCCTTTGAGCGCGGGCAGGCCCGACGGCAGGCTGCGGATAGATTTCCTCGACGTGGGGCAGGGCGACGCGGCGCTGCTGACCGCGCCCGACGGCACGACGCTGCTCGTGGACGCGGGCGGGCGGCCACAGTTCCGCGCCGCGGCCGACGAGGGGGAGACGGCCGCGCCGTTCGAGCCGGACGCGCGCGGCGTCGGCGACCGCGTCGTCTCCGAATTCCTCTGGGCGCGCGGCCTCGACCGCGTCAACTACGTGCTCGCCACGCACGCGCACGCCGACCACGCCGAGGGCTTCGGCGACGTGCTCGCCAACTTCAAAGTTGACGCCGCCTTCGTCGCGCGCGCGCCGGCCGGCGACGCGGAGTTCGCGCGCCTCGCCGCGTCGGCCGCGCGGGCGCGCGTGCCGCTTTACCTGACCGGGCGCGGCGACGTGCTCCGCTTCGGCGGCGCGGCCGTCGAAGTCCTGTGGCCGCCCGCCGAAGCGGGCGCCGCCGCGGGCCCTTCAGGCAACGACGAGTCGGTGGTGCTCCGCGCCGTCCTCGGCCGCCGCGCCTTTCTGCTCACGGGCGACATCGAGGCCGCGGCCGAGTCGGCCCTCGTCGCCGCCGGCGACCCGCTCCGCTGCGACGCCGTCAAGGTTCCGCACCACGGCTCGCGCACCTCCTCTTCGCCCGCCTTCGTCGCGGCCGCGCGCCCCGGCCTCGCCGTCGTCCCCGTCGGTCGGGACTCGCCCCACGGCCACCCGCACCCGTCGGTCGTCGCGCGCTGGCGCGAGTGCGGCGCGCGAGTCCTGACCACGGGCGAGAGCGGCACGATTACGATCAGCACCGACGGCGAAGACCTGAGGGTGGAAACCTTCGTCAAATAACGAGGCCGCGACCGGACTGAGACGCGGCCTCCGTCGCCCAGCGTCTACCCCGCCAGCAGGACGCGCACGTCGCGCACGTTCGTGCCGGTCGGGCCGGTGAGGAGGGCGTCGCCGAGCGCGTCGAAGAAGGTGTGGGCGTCGCTGTCGGCGAGGGCGCGTTCGGGCGACAGGCCGCGTGCGCGTGCGCGCGCGAGGGTGGTGTGGTCGGCGAGCGCGCCGGCCGCGGGGCTGTTGCCGTCGACCCCGTCCGTCCCGGCGCAGAGCGCGACCGCGGCGCGCGGAGTTTGAAGGCCGGCCTGACCTCCGTCGTCATTCCCGATCTTCCCGCCGAGAAGTTTTTCAAACTCGAAGGCGACGCGCAGCGCCGTCTCGGAGTTGCGCCCGCCGACGCCGTGGCCGCGCACGGGGCAGGCGAACTCGCCGCCGCTCACGAGGCAGACGCGCTGCCCGCCCTCCCGCCGGTAGAGCGCGGCGAGGCGCGAGACGGACTCGGCCGCCCCCGCTTCGACGCGCTGCTCGACGATGTCGCCGGCCACCCCGACGGCGAAGCCGCGGCTCCGGGCCGCGTCGGCCGCCGCCTCGCGCGCGGCGGCGTTGTCGAGCAGCACGCGGTGGCGGCGCACCGCCCTCACGTCCGGCCCCGACGCGCCCGCGCCGCCGGACTCTCCGAGCGCGCGGACGACGGCGCGCGGCAGGCGCCCTGCGAGCCCGTACTTGCTAACGACATCTCCGTAAGAAATCTCGTCCGCGGCTTCGAGCGTCGGGCCGGAGGCCACGTCCGCCTCGCGCCCCGCGCCGGTGTCGGAGACGATGAGGGTGAGCTGCGAGGCCCGCGCGGCGCGCGCCGCAAGCCCCCCGCCCTTCACGGCCGAGAGCGCGCGGCGCACGGCGTTGACCTCCGCGATGGTCGCCCCGCACGAGACGAGAACGCGGTTGGCTTCGCGCAGGTCTTCGAGCGTCAGGTCGTCGCGGCCCGGCCACTCCATCATCGCCGAGCCGCCGCCCGAGACGAGAAAGATCACGAGCGCGCGCCGCGCGTCGGCCTCGCGCAGCAACTCGAAGGCGGCTCGCGCCGAAGCGAGGCTCGCCTCGTTCGGCAGCGGGTGACCGCCCGCGAAGACGCGCCAGCGCGCCGACAGACGCCCGTCGCGCACGGGCCCCGACAGCACGCCCGCCCCGAGCCGCGGCCCCAGCCTCTCTTCGAGCGCCGAGGCCATCGCGCCCGCCGCCTTGCCGAGCGCGACGCAGTAGACGGCGGCGGCGGGCGGCTCGCCCAAGTCGAAGTCTTCGCCGGCCACGCGCAGGCGGCCGCCGCGCAACTCGACCGCGTCGAGAACGGCGCGCCGCGCGTCCACGCTCTTTAAAACGTGGTCAAAGATTTCGCGCGCGGCGCGCCGCAATGCTTCGAGTTCAGTCAAGGCGGCCCGACTCCACCGTGACGAGGTGGCGCAGCTCTCGGAAGCGGCGCTCGCTGATGCCGCGCACCAGCAGAAGGTGCTCGGCGCGACGGAACGGCCCGTGCCGCTCGCGGTGCTCGACGACGCGCGCGGCCAGCGCCGGCCCGAGGCCCGGTAGTTTTTCTAACTCTTCGCGCGTGGCGCGGTTGAGGTCGAGGCGCGGGGCATCGGCGGGCTGCGCCGAATTTTCGGCGACGGCGGGAAGCGGGGCGCGGCGGGGCAATTTGACGCAGGCGGGCGGGGCGAGGGCCGCGGCGCAGCACATAAGGAAACAGTTGAGGAGCTTAACAAAGTAGGTTCGCTTCACGGGGCTAAACCGCTGTCGCAAATGATTTGTGACTGGTGGTGGGTTTGTGCCGCGGTCGTGTGCAAAATGCTAGAAGTCTAAATAATTCAGAAACTTGTAACGCGGAAAGGCCGGATATTCACAGGGTTTTCCACAGAAACTGTGGAAAAGTTGTCGAAATATTGTCGGGTGGCGAGGCGGGTTGGGAAAAGGTCGTTCGGCGCCGGCGCGGACGCCGAAAGTCGTTAGAATCTTAACCGGAACGGCGCGCTTCGGAGTTAGAGAGACGTGCGGCGGGTCACGTCGCAAGCGCCTGCCGCACGCCGCTGCCCGGCCCGACTCACACCCTTAACGGCCGCCGCCCCTCTGTCTTTAGAAGTCCTCTTCGTCGCCCGGCTCGCGGATGTCGTCCCAGTGGTTGACGGTCTCGAAGGCGCGGGCGAGGACGGGGCGGGGGCGCGAGCCGTCCGCCTGCCCGATGAAGCCTTCGCGCTCCATCGCGTCGAGGATGGCGGCGGCGCGGCCGTAGCCGATGCGCAGGCGCCGCTGCAAGACCGAGGTCGAGGCGCGCTTCATCTCGCAGCAGATGCGCAGCGCCTGCTCGAACAGCTCGTCGCGCTCGCCGCCCTCGCCGTCCGCGCCCGCGGCCTCCTCCTCCGACTGCGTGATCGTCTCGTCGTAAACCGGCTCGCCGCCCTGCGCCTTGATGTGCGCGACCACCTTCGCCACCTCGCCCTCGTCGAGGTACGCGCCGTGGACGCGCACCAAGCGCGAGGTGCCGGGCGGGAGGAAGAGCATGTCGCCCCGGCCGAGGAGCTGCTCCGCGCCGTTCGAGTCGATGATGGTGCGCGAGTCGACCTTCGACGAGACGCGGAAGGCGATGCGCGAGGGGAAGTTGGCTTTAATCAACCCGGTGATGACATCGACCGACGGGCGCTGCGTGGCGAGGACGAGGTGGATGCCGACGGCGCGCGCCATCTGCGCGAGGCGCGTGATGGCCTCTTCGACATCGGAGCCGCAGGTCATCATCAGGTCGGCCAGCTCGTCGATGATGATGACGATGTAGGGGAGCGTCTTGTGCGGGCGGCCCTCCTCGTCGAAGTCGAGGACGTTGTTGCGCCGCTCGACCTCGGCGTTGAAGCCGTCGATGTTGCGCACGCCCCACTGCGCGAGCTGCTTGTAGCGCTGCTCCATCTGCGAGACGGCCCACTTCAGCGCGTTCGAAGCCTTCTTCGGCTCGGTGATGATCGGCGTGGAGAGGTGCGGGATGTCGGCGTAGAGGCCGAGCTCCAGCCGCTTCGGGTCGATCATGATGAACTTCACCTCGTCGGGCCGCGCCTTATAAAGGATCGAGACGACGAGGGAGTTGAGGCAGACCGACTTGCCGGTGCCGGTCGCGCCGGCGATGAGCAGGTGCGGCATGCGCGTGAGGTCGGCGACGTAGTTGATGCCGTCGATGGTCTTGCCCAGAGCGAGCGTCAGCTTCGAGTCGGACTCGCGGAACTGGCGCGACTCCAGAACCTCCCTGAGGAAGATGGTCTCGCGCTCGGGGTTGGGCACCTCGATGCCGACGTGCGGCTTGCCGGGCAGGCGGTCGATGCGCACCGACTCGGCTTCGAGCGCGATGCAGAGGTCGTCGACGAGGCCGGTGACGCGCGAATACTTGACGCCGGGGTCGGGCTTGAACTCGTAGGTGGTGACGACGGGGCCGGGGCAGATGTGTTTGATCTGCCCCGTCACGTTGAACTCCTTGCACTTCTCGGCGACGCGCTGCGCGATCTGCAAAAGCTCCTCGTCGGCCTGCTCGCGGCGCGGCGGCGCGGCGTTGAGGTACTCCATGTCGGGGAACCTGTAATCGAGCAGGGCGATGTCGGCGCTCACGTCGTCGCGGCGCGGCGGCGCGGCGGCCGCGCGGGCGCGGGGCCGCGGCTCGGGCGCGAGGTCTTCCGCCGCCTCGTCCGCTTCGGTGCGGACGACGGCGGCCGTGCGCATCATGTCTGAAACGTCCGGCACCTCGCTCTCGTCCGCGGCGGGCGCGGGTTGGCGTGCGGCGGCCGTGCGCTTCGCCGGAGGCGCGGGGCTCGCGTCAGAGGTTGATGGTGACGACGCGCGCGCGACCGCGGTTGATTCGGGTTTCGAGACGGTCGGCTGCGGGACGATGGAGGCCAGTTCGGCCTCGGCCTGCGCGAGCTGCGCCAGAATCTCCTGCTCGCGCGAAGTCGGCTCGGGCGCGTTCGAGGCGGCTACGGCCGCGCGCTTGAGAGCGGAGGCGGCAGAGCCTTTGGCCTCGGCGCCCGCGGCGCGCTTGGCCGAGATGATCGGCGCGGCGACCTCCGCGGCCTCGGCGAGTCGGCGCTGCTCCTCCTCCTCGCGCTCGCGCGCGGCCCGCGCCTCGCGTCGCATCTCGATGCTCGCCTCGCGCTGTGCGCGCCGCGCCTCGCGCCAGAGGTTCACGCGCTCGACCGTGCGGCGGAACGCGCCCGAAGGGTTGGCGAGCGCCGCGGCCGTCCGCTCGTAGGCGCGGACGAAGGAGAAGTTGGTGGCGAGAAGGAGGCCGACCGCCGCGGCGGCCGCGAGCAGCACGGTCGCGCCGACCGTGTTGAGCACGCCCTTTAAGCTCTCGGCGGCGAGCACGCCGACGACGCCGCCCGCGTTGAAGCTGCGGTCAACGAGCGGGTCTTCGACGTAGAGCGCGCAGAGCGCGG
>Ga0196977_1000654_pt1 | contig 16812 bp, 7 predicted proteins | sample S3v_1013CmetaG_FD_148634 | JGI IMG/M metagenome (GOLD analysis project Ga0196977, IMG submission 148634) | Soil microbial communities from Anza Borrego desert, Southern California, United States - S3+v_10-13C | ecosystem: Environmental > Terrestrial > Soil > Desert | place: USA: California...
TCTTCGGTCATGAAATTCTTCTCTTCGGTGACCGTTCCCGTTCCTTCGGTCATGAAATTCTTCTCTTCGGTGACCGTTCCCGTTCCTTCGGTCATGAAATTCTTCTCTTCGGTGACCGTTCCCGTTCCTTCGGTCACAAAATTCTTCTCTTCGGTGACCGTTCCCGTTCCTTCGGTCACAAAATTCTTCTCTTCGGTGACCGTTCCCGTTCCTTCGGTCACAAAATTCTTCTCTTCGGTGACCGTTGCCGTTCCTTCGGTCACTAGTTGCTTCTCTTCGCTGATGAGTGCCGTTCTCCTGGCGTAACCTGCTTCTCTTTGCCGATCCTTCTCGTCTTTGAAAAAAGGCCATCGCAAACGCGCAGCATTATTTTTTATTGCCGGCTTTTGCGTCAAAATTTTTCAGCATCATACTTGCGCCGGGGGTGGAGTTTGCAATCTGCACTTTCGGGTAAAAAAATCTTCCTAGTGCTTTTATTAGAACCGTTTTATATCCATCCATCGAAATCATTAATCGAAGATGAAGCATTGCGGTAGTTGCTGTAAAGACCAAAAGAGTTATCAACATTTTGCACGAAGCTCTTGACAAGAGCTTTTTCAAGATTGTACTATTGCACAACCCCCTACTACTTTTTTTAGTAGAATAATAGAAGTACGATTCTAAGTCGAGACCCTGCAAGACAAAAGCGTACCCAACCCCGGAAAACCCTAAAAGTGCATGCGTATTGTGTTCTTATCGGCGGCATTGCTGCTGACAGGCATTGCTGCCGCCCAGCAGTTCAATTATAATGTCTCATGCGACAGCGCGGGCACGTACCAGGAGCTGACGGCACAAACACTTCTCAAATCGGGAAGCAGTCCCTGGGCTGAAAAATACCCGCTCGCCACCGGTTTCCCATTCTCCTGTCTCGGTAGAACGTTCGACAGCGTACGCGTGGAGCGGAACGGTTACCTGAGCTTTGACGCGGACCGCAGCTATGCATTCATGGCGTTCAACGCCTTCAGCGACAAGATCGATACGGCGGGCAACCGCTCCACGCTGAGCTATGCGCTGAGCGGGAGCGCGCCGAACCGCGTGCTGAAATTGCAGTTCAGGAATATGGGGCAAGGCGCCGCGCCTGCGGAATTGCTGAGCTACCAGATCTGGCTGAACGAGAACGGCGCCATCGAAGTGCACGTGGGTCCGCACACGTATGCGATCGCGGACAGCACGAACAGTTCCGACACGCTGATGCCGGTTGTGATCGGGCTCGTCAATACCAATATGGATACGCCCACGCGCGGCTTGTTCCTCGAGGGATCGACGACGCAGCCCGGCTCGCGTCCAGTGAACGATACGTATCCCGATCCTGCGTTCATTCGCTCGATCCCTGCACAGGGAACACGGTATACGTTTACGCCGGTCACTCAATAACCCCTTCTTATCCCAAGCTCATGCTCCGCAACCCTTTTTCATTCGTACTGCTCCTGCTTGTCCTGCTGGCAGGTATCGAGGCGCAGGCCGGCACACGCTACTGGGTGGCCGCTTCCGACGCGAACTGGAACAACACCGCCAACTGGTCCGCATCCAGCGGTGGGGCAGGAGGCTCATCGGTGCCTTCGACGAACGATACTGTTTTCTTCGACGGCAACGGTCCCGGCGGATGCACGCTCAACATGAGCGTGAGCGTGCAGCGCGTGTACGTGCAGTCGACCTACGCGGACACCATTATCCAAAGCAACGGTTACACGCTCAGCATTATCGCCACCTGGGTGAGCGGCGGCGTACCCGGCTGGACGCAGCATGCAGGGACGTTCATCGGCGGCAATGAAGATTTCACCGTAAGCTCACGCTTTCATTTGCTGGGCGGATCATTCACCTGTCCTTACAATGCATCCAGGCCCGTCTATTCCACTTTCAGCGGCGGGTTCCGTTACGAAGGCGGCACGTTCGAAGACAACAACGGCTGGATCAGCATCGGCCGCGGGCATACGATCAATGTGCTCGTCAACAGCGGGCGCCTGGTCGTCAGCCGCCTGCAGATCGCCATGTCGAGCACCGGCACGCCGACGTACACCGTCACGAGCGGGCAGGTCATCGAAGTGAGCGATTCGCTGCGCATCGCCGGCGGCAGCGTCGCGCAAACGATCAACACCGGCATGATCGAGGCAAAAGGTGTCATTCAAAATACGAACACGGCTACGGGCGGAGGCGGCACGGCCACGATCCTGATCAACGGAACCGGCAGCCAGGTCCTGCCCGGCAACGGCACCCCGGACCAAGGCTGCTACCCGGGCATTTCGATCAACAAAAGTTCGGGAACGCTGACGCTGACGAGCACGATCAGCGTCAAAGGCGATTGGACTTACACGGCAGGAGCTTTGTCTCCGGGCAGCAGCCGCGTTTATTTTTCAGGGACCAAAACGATCACCGGCGATCATACGCTGAACAAGGTCACGTTCCTGAGCGGCTCGGTCACATTTACCATCGCTTCCGGCGATACGCTCACCGTCAACGACACGCTGGCGGTCACCGGCAGCAGCACGACGGCGGCGGCATTCAACACGGGATGGATCAAAGCGAAAGGGCACATCACGTATGCAGGCGTGACCGGCGGCACTTCGGGCGGCACTTCCAGCGCAACGATGATCATCTGCGGCACGGGCGACCAGTCATTCACCGGCTCTTCCGTCGTTTCTTCCGGCCGCGTCTGCAACATCGAGATCAACAAACCTTCCGGCACGCTGAACATGTCCGGCTACATCACCGCGATGGGCAACTGGACCTACACGGCGGGCGCGCTGAACGCAGGGACGAGCACCGTGCTGATGGCATTGACGAAAACGATCACAGGCTCGCACACGCTTTACAACTTTTCCATGGGCGGCGGTTCCGTCACCACCATCGCTTCCGGCACGACGCTGACAGTGGACGGCACCTTGTCGACCGTGGGCACTACGGCCACCACCGTGAACACGGGTGCGATCCACGCCAAGGGCGATATCCGCCTGGACAACTCGGCCACCAACAGCACGGGCGGAACGGCGACGATCGTGATCAGCGGCACGGGCACGCAGCACTTTTACGGTCATGCCAACGACCTGGCCGGCCGCGTCTGCAACATCGAGATCAACAAACCTTCCGGCACGCTTTACCTGCACGACAACATTCTGGCAATGCAGAACTGGACCTATATGGCAGGCCTCATCGATCCGGGCACAAGCATGGTCACGATCGGGCAATCACGGACAGTGACCGGCTCGCACACGCTGTACAGCCTGCGCCTGGGCGGCGGCGCGACGATCACGATCGCATCCGGCACGACCGTAACCGCAAGCGGCCCGCTGATCATCAACGGCACCACGGCGATGGTCGTGAACACCGGGACCATACACGCCAAGGGCGACATCAGCATCACCAATACCAGCACGTCGACAGGAGGCACCGCCACCATCGTGATCAACGGCACGGGCACGCAAACGCTTACCGGCAGCGGAACCAACGGCGCCGGCGCGCTGCCGCACGTAACCATCGACAAGGCATCGGGCACGCTGAACCTATCCTCTACTATTTCCTGCGCCGGCAACTGGACGTATACGCAGGGCACGGTTGATCCCGGCTCTTCGGTTGTTGCGCTGATGGGCACGTTCAATCTCGATGGACAGGGGACGGGCGGAACGATGTCGTTCCACCAGCTTGCGACATTCAGCAGCGGCACGCGGACGCTGACGGGGAATGTGGATGTGAACAATAATTTCAGTATTTCCGCTGGCACCACTCTTGCCGCAAGCAGCAATACGATGAACATCGGCGGCAACTGGAACAGCAGCAGCGGAACTTTTACAGCAGGGACCAGCACCGTGGTGTTCGATGGCCGCAGCTATCATAAGATCATCAAGACGGGGGCTACCGAAACGTTCAATAACCTCACGTTGAATTCGACGTTCGACAACGCCTCCATGACGCTGAACTGCCCCGTCAAGGTCGGGGGCACATTAGCGATGACGCGCGGCAAGATGAAAACGACAAGCACGAACTACCTCGAGCTGCTGGACAACGCCATCGTGACCGGCGGCAGCGACACGGCATACGTGCACGGTCCGGTGCGAAAGACCGGCAACGACACCTGCTGGTTCCCGCTGGGCGACACGACGCTGACAACGGGCGCCTACCATCCGCTGCGCATAAGCGCGCCGTCGAGTACGACGGATCAGTTCGAGGCGCAGTACCTGGCGAGCAACCCGGATCCGACGTACGACATCGACAGCAAGGAAGACACGCTGATGAGCGTGAGCAATTGCGAGCACTGGCTGCTGGAGCGTAAAGCCGGAAGCTCGGATGTGACAGTACGTGCCGCATCGAACACGAAGGGCTCCTGCATCCCGGGTGATTTTTCGGACATGCGCCTGGCCGCCTGGGATGCGAACACGAGCAAGTGGAAGGACCAGGGAGGGGCCGGGTTGCGAATTACGAATGGGCTGGTGTCGGTATCATCTGCGACGAACATTACGCTGCCTTATACGCCGCTGCCGATCACGCCGGCGCGCCAGAAGAACTTCACGCACTACGCGATCCTGCGCCGCAAGCTTGACGGCGGTTATTTCCATGTGAACAACGGGAAATTGTATTTCCGTTTCGATGAGGAATACAACGACACAGACGGCAAGCTCATGTTCAACATTTACGATGCGGACGACAATGCGCTGGTCACTTCCAATACGCTGACCTATTCCGCGCTCATTCCCAACATCGCTTACGGCGACAACCGCTGCCATATCAACACGCTGCATTGCAACGTATCCCCCGGCGGCTGGTTGAATAACGGCTTTTACATTCTCGAAGTCATCAATGAGAAAAATGAAAAGCGCTACCTGCGCTTCAAAGTCGCGAATACCATATCACCACTCTGCACAAGCAACGGGACAGGAGGACAATAGTTTATGAAAAAGAGGCTCACCCTATTCATACTGATCCTGGCGCTGACCGGGCTTACAACGGCGGTCGTGCTGCTGCATCATTCGCGACCAAAGCTTGCTTACGTGGAGTTAAGTAAAATATATAATGACTTCGAGATGAAAAAGGAACTGGAAAAAGAAATGACCAGCGTGCAGGACATGCGCAAGAGAACACTGGACAGCCTCGAGCTCGGCCTGAATATGCTCGGCCGGACAATGCAGAATTTCGAGGTTTCCGGCAACCGAAAAGGCGTGGAAGAGCGAATGCCGGAGTTCGAGATGCGCAGGCAGGAATTTTTGCAAAAGCGAGAGGCTTTCTCGGAGGACAACGAAGCGATGTCCCAGCAGTATGCAGAACGGATCTGGAAGCAGATCAATCAATATGTCAAAGACTTCGGGAAAGAGAACGGCTACACGTACATCTTCGGTGCCGACGGAACCGGCGCATTGATGTACGGCGAAGAGGCCGCCGATATAACCGCAGAGGTTGCCAAATACGTGAACGAACGTTACAAAGGAAAAGGAGTTGCAAAATGAGACACTTCAGCTTGCTGATTTTGATGGCTTCGACGCTGCTGTCATCCTGCGGCAAAGAACAACTCGCCCCCAGGCAATATGTCAATTGGGTGCGCGATGAAGCCAACGGCCTGCAGGTCGCCAAGCAGCTCGGCGATCACCGGTTCACGCTCCTGTACAAACCGTACGAGTACATCGCGCTCATGCAGGACAAAAACGAGCAGATCAATTCCTCGCAGATGAATGCGAAGATCGCGCCGCTGAAGGGTTTGCAATATTACACATTGACCATCACAACGGCGAACGGGGAAGAGCTCATGCGCGAGAACAACAACGCGGAAAGCGATTATTACAATAAGCTGGATTATCTCGTTTCCTATATGCAGAACGACATCTCGCTCATCGACGGAAAGGATACGCTTTCCTGCGCACTGTATCACTTCGAACGTAATTACAACATCGGCCCAGACAACAATATTTTGCTCGGCTTCGAAATTCCGGAAAATGACGACTCATCCGTTTCAGACAAAACATTGGTCGTGAACGATCAGTTGTTCGGCGCCGGCAAAGTAATGATCACGATCAGCGGACAAGCCATTTCAAAGATTCCTCAACTCCAACTGCTTTCCCAATGAAACTGAAGCTCAAAACGAAAGAGAAGATCTACCGGGTGATCGCGCTTTACCTGGTCTTTAATCTCCTGGCCGGGACCATCATTCCCACGGCGGCATATGCGCTCACGGGCGGACCCAGCCAGCCGGAGTTTGAAAGCTTCGAGCCGGCCGGCACCACACAGATGGTCAATCCCTTTACCGGGGATTTCAACTACAACATCCCGCTGATGACCGTGCCGGGGCCGAATGGGGGATACCCGATCAATCTTGCGTATCATGCCGGCATCGGCATGGAGCAGGAAGCGAGCTGGGTGGGGCTGGGCTGGAACATCAATGCGGGGCAGATCTCGCGGGGCGTGCGCGGGCTGCCGGATGATTTTAGTGGTGATGAAGTGATCCAGGAATATTCACAAAAAGCCAATGTCAATGTGTCGGCAGATGTGAACGCGGCGGTCTACAAAAACGAAATTTTCGGCTTTAGAACTCAAGCTAATATGGGAGTAAAGCTGTATTACAATAATTATAGCGGCGTTGGCTACACTTTTACCGGATCCGGAAGCTTGGGGCCTTGTGATGGCACCAGTCATGATAATACAAAAGCGGTATCACTGGGCGCCTCACTTGGCGGCGATGGAATCGGCGTGAATTTATCCTATCACGCCTGGAACAAATACAAAAATGCTAAAAACGATTATGGAGGCATGTGGAAAGCTTCTATGGGATGGCATTCCAGGCAGGGAATTTCCGATGTTGGCATTTCTTATAACGTCGGTACAGGCAAAAAAGATCGCTCTGATCTTGGAAAAATTCCTTTAGGAGCAGGTAGTTCATTTGCCAGTAACTCCTATACACCGCACATCGGCCCGCAAATGGCAGGAATGATGGGACGTGTTGGCCTTAATGTCGGAGAAGTTCCTGCTACCCCGAAGTTTAATCCGAAAAACATCAGCTCTATTTCTGCAAGCTTTAATATCTCCTGGCCGAAGAACAGAACACGTACCATGAAGGCATATGGTTATATGAATTCGCAGGAAGGTGCGAATTATGATGAAGAAAATTTTCTGTTAGATTTTAATCGTGAAAAGGAAGTACAGTTGAACAAGCATTCAGAAGCTTTAGCTGTACCGGTAGCCACGAATGACCTTTTTCAGGCCAAAGGTCAGGGAGTCGGAGGAGCTTTTCGGCCCTTCCGATCCGATGTCGGAATTTATTCCAATGCAGTTGATACGTCGAATATTTGGGGTGGGCAATTGGAGTTTGAAGCCGGTACAGATGCACCTCCTACCAAGTTTCATATTGGCGGAAACAACGCATTCCAGCAGTCCCAATCCTATTCCGGCATTTGGAGAAAAGACGGCCCTCTCACCGGCAACCCGACGGATTACAGCTCTATCCAGGCGCTGCGTTTTTATGATAAAACGGACGTGTCGTCGGATGCATTGTTCGAGCCGTTCTATTTCAAGACCCTGGGAGAAATGACGGCTTCGCCGCTGACGGAGACCGATCATTTATGGAATGACGATCCTGCACGCTTCGAGCTTGTCAAAGCATTCGACGGCGATGGTGAGACCTATATCCGTCCCTCGCTCCAGGGCGATCAGTTTGTCACGGGGCGCTATTCAACGCAGGCACCTAAGAATATCACGACTGCACCTTATCGCACCTCGCGTCAAAAAAGGATCGAAGGCATTTCTTATAAGACGCAATACCAGATGGCGCAGTATTACAATTCTTCCGTTCCTAAAAATCTCTATGCAACGAATACTTTCCCGGTCGCAGCCGGCGGCACCGATCCCGGATCAAAGTATACCTATTCGGTTGGACAAGATCATCACATCGCCGAGATCGAAATGCTGAATCCCGACGGCAACAGATATGTGTATGGACTTCCCGTCTACAACACGACGCAAAAAGAAGCCTATTTCTCCACTGAAAACGTAAGCGAAACCAATTTTGATCTGACCGACAATTATTCCGCCGCCGATGCCAGCATTTCAAACAACCTGGGCCGCGACAATATTTATTCAGGAAAAACCCTGCCGCCTTACGTGACGCAATATTTGCTGACGGCCGTTTTTTCGGCGGATTACGTTGATGTCACCGGCAACGGCCCGTCCAATGACGACTTGGGCTACTGGGTGAAATTCAACTACACAAAGACATCTTCTTCTTACAAGTGGCGGGCGCCCTATTTCGACGCCTACCTGAACAAGGGTTATCACGACGATCAGAAGGATGATAAGCTGAGCTACAGCTACGGCGAGCGAGAACTTTACTACCTGAATTCGATCGAGACCAAAACGCACGTCGCCCGTTTCTGGCTCAGCTCGCGCAACGATGCACGAGGCGCAAGCGCTGAATACAACGGCAGCTCGTCGCCGGCATATGGCACGTCCGCAAGCAAGCTCGACAGTATTCAGCTGCTTTCGAAAATCGATCCGGCCTACGGTACTTCTTCGGAAAAGCCGTTGAAGACGGCTGTTTTTACTTACGATTACAGCCTCTGCGTCGGTACGGCTAATAACGCGAATTACACGACGCAGGGAAAGCTGACATTATTGAGCGTTCACTTCGAATATCGCGGCAACGATAAAGGATCGCTCAGTCCTTATCTGTTCACGTACGATAACTCCAATCCTTATGATAATCCTCTATACAACCAGAGCGAGGTCAATCGCTGGGGGACGTACAAGCCGCAAGCGGCCAGCCAGACAAAATTCCTGAACAATGAGACGCCCTATGTCACGCAATCGGGCGCCAGAACCCAGGAGGATGAGTACGCCCGTGCGTGGAACCTGAAAAAGATCACGCTGCCGTCCGGCGCAGACATCGAGATCACGTACGAAACGGATGATTATGCCTACGTGCAGGATAAGCAAGCCATGCAGATGTGCCAGATCGTAGGTTTTTACGACCGGGAGGAAATGGATGATCCGTCTCCCGATCCGCCCGACGCGCTTAGCGACCTCACCGATAAACTGTATTACACTGCCGGCAAAAAGAACACGCTCATTTACTTCAAGCTGGAAAACCCGGTTGCTCAAAACACACTGACGCAAACACAGATGGAGGCGATCGTTCAGAAATATATCTCGGGCATCGACAAGCTTTATTTCAGAGTGTACAGCGAGCTGAAAAATAAGTACGACGGAAACCTCGAGAGAGCCTACGATTATGTCGACGGCTACTGCGACATTGAAACAGGAGCAGGCACATACGGCATCGGCCCGGTTGAAAACGGTTATCATACGACCGGCTATCTCACGCTAAAGCCCGAACCGAAAAGCGACCTGGATATTCCCGGTGTGGATGACATGCACCCCTTCCGGAAAGCAGCTCTTCAATATATGCGCATGCAGCGCAGCGATCTGTTCCAACCGCAGGATCCTGCCGGCTATGGCTACCAGGCCTTATTGGGCCCGGCAGTCGCCCTGGTATCAGATCTGCCGCGTATCGCCGGATTCTACAATTATGGAATCGTGCGCGGATGGGCGAACAAGCTTGATCTGAATCTGACATCATCGAGCAATTATTGCGATAAGAAACCTTCCTGGGTACGGCTCAACACGCCCGATGGGATCAAATTCGGCGGCGGCCATCGCGTGCAGAAGATCACCAGCAGCGATAAATGGGGAGACGTCACCGGGAATTCGAACGACACGTACTCCTACGGCCAGCGGTATTATTATGTGCTTCCCGACGGCCGCAGCTCGGGCGTTGCCGAGTATGAGCCGCTGACCGGAGGCGATGAGATCCCGCATCATTTGCCGGTACGTTACTCCAACGATCGGTTCCTGGTGAGAGACGAAGCGCTTTACGTGGAGGAGCCGATGGGTGAAAGCTATTACCCTGCCGCCAACGTCGGCTACAGCCGGGTGATCACTTCCAGCATCGTTCCTTCCGGAGTAACGAAAACCAAAGGCGGCCTCGGCATCATGGAATTTTATACGGCCAGGGATTACCCGGTGATCGCCAAGCGAACCGATCTGGAAAAACAAAAATTCCCGTTGCCCCTGCTGCTGCCGTTCATCGGCCACATCTTCGTGAACAACCGCGGATTCTCGCAAGGCTACAGCATCGAACTGAACGATATGCACGGCAAACCCAAGATGACAGCCGTTGCACCCGCCGGAATCAATGATGCAAATGTTTACAACGCCAACCTGAAGCTGACGAGAAAAACCGTTTTCAGATACCAGACGGAAGGCGTATTTAACGAGAACGGCGGCAATCAGCTGAACAATACCGTGACGGTGCTGGACGCCGATGGCACCACGCGATCGGCAGAGATCGGCCGCACGCACGATTTTTTCGTGGACCTGCAGCAGCATTACAACAAAACGCAGAGCCTCGGTCTTCAGACAAACGTTGATGGCAATGTTTTCGGGCTCGCATTACCGAACGCGCTCCCGATCATTGAGATCAGCCGCGCCATGTTCCGCACCGCGGTCACGATGAAGGTCATTCAACGCAACGGCGTGCTCAGCGAAGTGGAAACCTATGCCGACGGGGCGACAAGCGTAGCGAAGAACCTGATGTACGATGCGGAAACAGGCACGCCGCTGCTCACACAGGTCAACAACAATTTCGATAAGCCGGTGTACACGTACAATTATGCCGCGCACTGGAATTACCCGACGATGAAAGGCTCTTATAAGAATATTCATGCGGAGTTCCAGATCCCGGCCTCGTCCATCACCAACGGCGTGATCAGCTTTACGAATGCCGAATCCGTTTTTGCTTTGGGTGATGAACTGCTGCTGACAAACGTGGCCAACAGCGTGGCGATTAAATGCTGGGTCGTTGCCGTGTCTGCGAACTCGATAACGGTAAAGGATGAGTCGAACCAGTTTCCCAGCAGCTCGCATCCCATACTGGATGCGAAGATCATGCGCTCGGGATATCGCAACCAGCAGGTAGCCGGCAGCGGAACGATCGTTTCGCTCAGCAACCCGGTGACGGCACGCTATTTCCCGCTTTTCGACGATCACAACGGCGGGGGATGGAATAACTATGCGAGTATCGCAACCGATGATACGCCGATGAATAATTTCTTCAGGAACTGCGCCGGCGTGCTCGAGGCGATCAAAGGCGTGACGTGGAATTCTGCCACCAGGACATTAACGATTAAACGCGACGACCCCTTCTGCACGGCGACGCTGGTCTTTCCGTCTTCTCATACACCTGTTCAGGGCAATCTTCCGAGCTACGATTTCTTTTACGTGGATCCTACGCACGTGCAGGCCGTGTATAACGGCAACACGTACCTCTGCACCTGGAACGATGAAGCCGGCTGCTTTACGAGCTGCCTGGACGATGTGCTGCATGCCGATGCCAGCCGCTTCAGCGATACATGGTCATTCGATTATTCGGATTATGATCAGCTGCAGGACGGCGACCCGAACATTTCGGCGGTGACCGGCACCCTGAACGGTTATAACGTTTACCGTGCGGGAAAATCCGGTATCTGGCGTACGCAGAGCAATTACCTGTACCAGGTGGATCGCAAACAAAGCAGCTCTTCCGCATCTAAAACGGATATTTCGAAGGATGGCACTTACAAGGAATTCTCGCTGTACAACTGGCACATCACGCCCCAGAGCAACAAAGATTGGAGCTATGTGTCGCAGGTGACGAAATACAATCCGCAGGGCATTGCCATAGAGTCGCGTGATGCATTAGGTGTGTATTCCGCCTCGCTCACCGGCTACAGGCATTCGCTGGGCGTTGCTTCTGCCGCGAACTGCTCGTATTTTGAGCTGGCGTTCGATGCGTTCGAAGATTACACTTCGACGACCTACGACAGTCACGGCCACTTCGATTTCCAGCCGGTAAGTTCTTCTACGATAAGTGTTGAGTCTGACTTCGCGCACACCGGTAAGAAGAGCCTTGCACTGACGGCAACCAGCGCCGCGGAATTCGTAACGTACCCGGTGGCGAACGCTGCCGCCGCATCCGGCTCCACCTACTTCCGCCCGATAGCAGGACAGCGCTACCAGCTCAGCGTATGGGTGAAAGCGCCGGCCAGCGGGCAGAAACCTTCAGTGACGATCGACAACGGCACGAGCCAGACGACTTACACCTCCGATGACGGCAAGTCGGCCATCGAAGGCTGGAAGAAGATCGACATCGATTTCACAGCGCCCACTTCCGTCAGCACGCCGCTGAAGATCAAGCTTACGAACAATGCCACGGTGGTAGCGCACGCCAACCTCGCGTTCTTCGACGACATTCGCCTGCAACCCTTCAAAAGCGCCATGAGTTCCACGGTTTACGATCCGGCTACGAACTGGGTGGTGGCCGAGCTGGACAACAGGAACTTCGCCACTTTCTATATCTATGATGAAGAAGGCGCGGTGATCCAGGTGAAACAGGAAACGGAAAAAGGAATCATCACGCTGCAGACCGGGCGCGGCAACATCAAACGATAATCCCATGAAACGCTTTTCGATCCTTCTGCTCCTCCTCTCGCTGTCCTTTGCAGGCTTTGGCCAGCAAGCGGACGTGCGCAGCCTGCTGATCAACGTCAGCAAGGTTTACCATTCGGCGAAATCGGTTTCGATGAAGCTGCAGGTGGATTATTTCTCGGAAGAAAAAATGACCAAGCCGGAAATTTCCTACAAAGGAGAGGTCATGATCTCCGGATCGAATTACTACAGCAGCTTCATGGGCCGGAAGCTGGTCGTGAACAAGAATTGGATGGTGCTGATCGATCAGAACGAAAAAGCGATTTCCTGCATGAAACCGATCGATCCGAAAGCGGCGGGTATCGATCTCTCGTCCGCTTCCAGCCCGGCTGCGCTGGCGGATTCGCTCCTGAAAAAGAACAAAGGGATCAAGCTGCTGGCGAACGACGCGGAAGGAAATAAAGTGCTCGAGGTTAAAAATCCGGATCCGGTTTACAAGCGCATTGAAATGCATATTAATCCTTCCACCTATGCGATCACCCGGATCGATTTTTTCTACAACACGCTGGAAGAAGGCGCCGCGATCCCTAAAGTGATCGCCTATTACAAAGATGTGCGCTTCAACCTGAGCATTCCGGAAGAGACGTTCAGCGAAAAAAAATACATCGTGAAGCAGGGCGGAGGCTGGAAGGTTTCCGCCGCTTATTCCGGGTACGAACTGTTCGATTATACAACCCCTAAAACGATTGGTCATGATTAAGCCGCTGCCTTATACGCGTATTCTGCTGCTGCTCCTGTTCCTGCTGAACGGCGGCGCAGCCTCGTGTGCCGATGAGCGCGTGATCGTCAGCCGCTCGGCCGACCTCGGGCTTCCGCTGAGCCTGAACAGCACGCTGCAGGTTTCCGATCAATGGCACAGCTTCATGGTGTCCAACCTCGGCACCTGGCAGAACACTTTCGCGGTAAAGAGCTCGCAGATCAATGCCGTGCTGCGGTACGACGACAGCAAACGTTATTTCACCAATAATCATTGGAGCCTGACGATCACTTATTCGCTGTCGACTTACAACGTGAACGGATCTTCCACTTCAACCTCATCCTACAGCAACCAGACCCTTACCATCAACTACGACCCGGCAACAGGCGTGACCTACAATGACCGCGATCTCAGGACGTATTTCAACAACGCGCACAGCGCACACCTGACCATCACGGGCATCGACTACGACGAGCTGACAGCGCAGAGCGGCATCGTTTATCAGAATGCAACCACTTTGCCTTCGTACCTGCCGGATATTTACCTCGATCTTGAATCGGTAGTGGAGCGCTATTATTACCTGGATCCTGCGAGCGCGCCCACAGTCGTTTCACAGCATTTCTCATCTACGTCGGAGCTCGAGCTCAGCTGGAACTACATCCAGGGCGCCGAGAGCTACGATGTCGAATGGCTGTTCATCGACGTCGGCAGCCAGAACCCGGCGACGATCAGCCTGCCTTATGATTTCAAAAATGCCGTGCGCGTCAACGTTCCCACGCAGCATTACAGGCTCACGCTCGCGTATCCCAAAGGCATTTTGCTTTACAGGATCAGGGGGGTGGGCATCGATGAGGTCAATTGGAGCAGCAATCAATACCTGACGCGAAAAGAAGCGGCCTGGAGCCACGCCACCGAAAGCGGGCTGACCACGGCGGTCAGCGGCTCGAACGTGCGCTACAACATCAGCACCGGTATGCATGAAACCATGAACTGGGGATTCAGCGCCGCGTTTGCGGAAGACGGAAAGCGGGCGGAAGCTTTGTCTTTTTCCGATGCGATGCTCAAGGGCCGCCAGGCGATCACCAAAGTGAACAGCGATAATGCCATGATGGTCGGTGAATCCCGCTACGATCACGAAGGCCGTTCTGCCGTCGGCATCATGCCCTCGCCGCTGGCGAATACCGGCTTTCATTATTACACAGGCGTGGCGTCCGATTTCGATAAATCCGATTTCGACACAGACGGGAACATCAGCAGTCCTGGCGCGATGGGCACCAGCGCACCCGGCGCAGGAAATTATTATTCCCCGCTCAACAACATCAGCGGCGCCAGCGATTACACGCCCGATGCGAAAGGATATCCGTATTCGCGCGTCACTTTCCTGAACGACGGCACCAGCCGGATCCGCACGAGCAGCAGCGTCGGCGGCGATCTCGGTCCCGGCAGCGGGAAGGAAACAAAATATTTCTACGGCACGCCTTCACAGGAGCAGCTCGACCGCCTGTTCGGCAACGAGGTCGGTTTTGCGAAACACTACAAAAAGAATTTCATCGTCGACCCCAATGGGCAGGCTTCTGTCGTGTATGTCGACCAGGAGGGGCGAACGATCGCCACCGCGCTGGCCGGCGACGTACCCGCCAACCTGCTGCAGATCGATGATACGGAAAGCCGCTTGAGCGAGCTCGATATGGATGACGATATGCTGAGCAATAATGCGCCGGTGAACGGGAACGCCATGATTTCGCACAGCACCATCACGGTCGTCGCCGACAATACGGATTATGAGTTTACCTATGACCTGGCTTCGTACAACGCTTGTCCGCTGGAGTGCTACGAAACGTGTCCCACGTGCATGTACAATTTGAATATTCACGTGGAGAACGAAATGGGCGAGATCGTCGATCTCGTTCCATCTTCTTCTACGACGGATATTATTGCAGGTCCGCTCGGCTCGGGCACGTATACGTTTACCGCAACACTCGACGTAGGCACCTACAGCGTGATCAAGACGCTCGCGCTGGATCCCGCGTCGCTCGATGCGGCGGTGGATCAGTTCATCGCGGATCAGTTGGACGAGCCCACGTGCTACGAACCTGTCACGCCCAGCTCGGACATGTGTCCCGAAGATTGCGAGGACGCCTGCCGACAGGCCTTCGAGCGCAAGGACAGCCAGGGGAATACTTACTGGGAAGACGAGGACGGCAACACGACGACGAGCTCGACGACCGGCCAGGAATGGATCGATGCCTGCATCGAAACTATTTGCAGCAATGTTCCGCCCATCACTTCGCCCTGCGACATGAAGCACCAGGCTATGCTGGCCGACATGGCGCCCGGCGGACAATACTTCGACAACACGCCGAAGAAATACATCGCCAACCAAACGAACGATGATCTTATCGCCAACACGAATTATTATTCCGTCACTTCTCCCACGTATTCTTCCGGCGACATCAACGACTGGCTGGATGCGCACGTGCATAGCGGCAGCGACGTGAATTTTAACAGCTGGTTCAACACGTTCACGGCAAGCTGCTCGACGAGCGTCACCGTGAACAACTGGGATGATGTCCGCAACAATTGGAACGATTGCTGGGCGGAAGTGCTGTTCAGCAAGCACCCGGAATACTGCGCCTGGGAATATTTCTGCGACTGGTCCTGCTCGCCTGCAGGCGGTGGCGGCCCGTACACGGAAGACGACGCCTTCGCGTATTACCTGCTGATGGTGAATTCGACCAGTGGCGATTACACGGCGGGAAGCGGCGACAAGGATCTGTTCAACCCGCTGAACGGCACGACCGGCGCCGGCAATACGGGCACGCCTTATAACGACGATCAGTCCGGCTACTTGCCGACAACGTACTCCGGCAGCAATTCGCACCTCGATCCCTGGTACATGTGCTCCAAGGACATCTGCGACGACGGCACGACGAACGTCAGCAGCACCACGCGGCTCGACTATTACCTGCGCCATTACCTGGCCGTGGCGAATGAAAGCGATCAGCTGAACGGAAATTATTTCAGCATCTGGTACCTGCTTGACAATCCCGACGGCATCAACAACATGAGCAACCCGGGATCGGGATTGTCGCAAAGCATTATCGATCTCTTCAAGACGCTTCACGGCAACACGGCGCAAAGCATTCCCGCGCTGATCAGCACCACGCCCAACAGCACGCAGATCACCCCGTACCAGTTTTTCAGAAGCGCATACTTGTTTTATCGCGAGCTGGTTCATCAGCAAGGATTTTACGGCAATGACGCTACCGCCAACTGCCAGCAGACCAATTACGGATCGGCCATCACCGGTGATTTCCTCGCTACGGCTCCCAACGGTCCGCACACCAGCGACGGCTACCTCGTCTATTTCCCCATCATGGCCGGGCTGAGCGATTTCGGCGACGGCTGCAGCATCGTGTCCCCCGGAACGCTTGCGAGCAACGTGCAGTCGACGGTAGACGACCTGGTCGACGCAGGACCTGAGGACGTGCCGGGCACCGGGCAGGTGGAATGCAGCTGCCACAATCTCGAGCTCTTCATGGAAGAGAACGATTTCGGGCCGACGGATTACAGCGATATCGCCG
>Ga0196977_1000655_pt1 | contig 16811 bp, 11 predicted proteins | sample S3v_1013CmetaG_FD_148634 | JGI IMG/M metagenome (GOLD analysis project Ga0196977, IMG submission 148634) | Soil microbial communities from Anza Borrego desert, Southern California, United States - S3+v_10-13C | ecosystem: Environmental > Terrestrial > Soil > Desert | place: USA: California...
AGATAGCTGTCGGCGCCAATCAGCGTACGTCCCTGTGGGCGATCCCCGCACCAGACCAGAGCAGCCGCCAATTGCAGTGCGTCCGCCGCGCGAAGCTTGTGAATACGGAGCAACCGCTCGGCTCGGTCTCGCACCTCTTCCGTTGGCTGGACCTCGTTCCAGCGACCGCGCAAATAGTCGAGGCGTGCAAAGGCCTGGCCGCTCTCTTTAGGGTTTAGTGTCCCCTCCCGGATAAGGCGGTTCAAAGAGCTGACGGCCTCGATAACAGTTCCCCACCAGACAACCTGCCGGCTGTAGGTTCGCGCCACTTGCCTGGCTTGAGCACTCTGCGGCTGAAAGCAACACAATGGCACGAGAGCACTCGTGTCCCAAAAGGCAGTCATTACCGCGCGGGGCTTTCCGCCACGTTTAGTCTTCATCACGCTCCTGTTCGATCGCGCGACGCAAGGCAGCAGCAGAGACACGTGGGGCAGGCATCTCCCAGAAAGATTCCTCGAGACATCCCTCGCCAAGGCGTAGTTTCCCTTGCGAGGCAAGCGCCAGCAACTCTTCGTCCTCGTTCTTCGAACGCGCGAGCGGGATGATTCGGGCGACCGGCGTGTTGCGGTCGCGCACTAGAATCTCTTCGCCCGCTTTGACCTCGTTAAGATATAAGCTCAGACGATTCTTCAATTCGGCGATATTCACGCTTTTCATAAATCAACCTCTTTGACAGCCACAAAAATTGGCTACATAGGCCACATATTATGGCTATTATAGCCATGATAAAGAGTATTGCAAAATTTATAACCACATCCCACATCACGATCGCCGGTCGCAGATGTCGATGTGGATTCCTGAGCACGGACAAACCTGGGCCCATAGTGTGTCAGGATCAGCATGGGTAAGCCATAAACCTCCTGGCACAAAGAAAAATTGAGAACAAATTGAGATCTATTGATTTGATTCTTAGATTGCGTTGAGTAAAATTGGTCTATCAGGCGAGTGGTTGCTGGGGTGAGGACAGTAACCGTTGAGGCTGAACGTCTCGCGCCAACCTTGAGAGGCCGGTCCTAACCGGCCTTTCGGTTATCTGCGGAGGGGTGTTTTGGGTTCATCAGAGTCTTTTCCTAAATTTTGCGGAAAGAGCCTCCGCTCTTGTTCGATGATGGTTGCGTGATCATGCAAGATTTCGCGCAACCATAATGTTGGATGGCCTGTTTACACTGACACGGCATCTCAGTTTGAGAGCCGATTCAAAGATTTCAGTCTCGTGTGTATCTCGTCAGTGACAGCATCTGGAGCTCCCCACGAATTTTCAATTATGGTTCGCTGCGAAAGATCAATCTCGCCCGCATGGCAAAGACTCCTGAGCTTTCTGCCAGGCGATCTTCGGTCGTAACGGCACAAGGTCACTTCATTGTTTGAAAGCTAAGTCTGGCCGCCTTAGCACCGATTTTGGTAAGTCACACAGCTGACTCTCCCATCCATAGACCCACATGGATAACGTGCTGGCGCCATATCTTACCGCGACCGACGATCGAGAACGTCAACAGCAACTCGATGAGCTTCTTACACTTCGCGCGGCGCCTCTGATTAGAGGAGTGTTGCTACGACGACTCGGTTTTTACGTGAGCGCGCAAGGTTTCAATCAAAACAATCAAGAGGCTGAAGATCTTTACCAGGAAGCGATGGCCCGGGTGGTGCAGGGGCTCAATCAACTTCAGCCATCGGCCGGTACTGACATCGAAAACTTTGAACTCTATGTTTCGCGACTCGCTGCAAACGTCTGTATAGACTTTCTGCGAGCAAAGTCGCCCGCACGCACTCGCCTGAAATATCGTCTTCGAGATCTACTAAAACGTCATAAAGATCTTGCGACCTGGGAATATGACGGTGAAGTACTGTGCGGCTTTGCATCCTGGCAAAATACTCGAAAGAACGCAGTCTCGGCTCAAGCTCCTCAAGACATAGAAGCGAATTTGGAATCGTTTCAGTCGGTCCACTTCGCGGATAAAGACATACGTCTCGTGCCAGTGTCTCAGATAGTGGCGGAACTTTTTCACTGGATCGGCGGACCAGTTGAAATAGATCTATTGGTGCGTATGACCGCGTACTTACTCGACATAAGCGACGAACCGATCGACTCGTTAGACAATCTGTCGCCAGACCGGTGGGATGGCTACTATGCCGCAAATACTCGGCCCGCTGAATCTCATTTAGAAGCCTACGAGTTGCTGACTCGCCTGTGGCGAGCAGTAATTCAATTACCGGCCGAACAACGTGACGTATTCGCTTTCGGCTTTGAAGACCAGGCAGGACAGGACCTGTTCACTGTCCTGCTCGCCGCGGACATCGTCAACTGGGACGAACTCGCTCGCGGGATGGGCCGCTCCGTTGAGGAAGTTGGGCGGCTTCGAGTGCGGATGCCCATGGATGCCGCCTTACTGGCAGGCGAACTGAGAGCTTCGCGGGAGAAGATCTATAAATGGCGGTTCCGCGCCCTCCAACGATTGAAAGCTGAATTGGAGGGGTGAAAAAAAACTTTCCCCCAACTGGAAGTTTCGGTTTTTTCTCCCGTCTAGATATGTGAGGCGTCAAGATCTGAATGACTGATCACTTATCGCCATTACAACTCAAACAGCTCTGCGTCAGTGCTTTACCAGACGATGAACTGATAGCGGCTGCCGTCCATACTGATGAGTGCGAGTTCTGCCGCCGGCAATTCGTCGAGGAATTAAAACGTCAGCGCGGTCCAGCGCCATTCACGTTCAGTCTCCAACCGGAGTTCTGGTTTCGGCACGATCATATTGATTTTGATCAGCTCGTCGCCCTGGCTGACAAAACTCTCGACGAAGAGACGGAAGCAATAATCGACATTCACTTGAAGACCTGCGAAACGTGTCGCGAAGAGGTTCGCAGTTTCCTTGCTTCTCGCGAGGCCACGGCTCGTGAAATGGATATTTCTTATGGTCGACCTGCGTACCAAGCCATTTACCAGGCAGAATTCGCTCCGTTGTGGCAGCGTTTTCCGTCGCGACCTACATACGTCGTGGCGGCGATCGTTCTAGTGGCTGTCGCGGTAATCATTGGATTGTTTGCTCTCAACCTAAGATCCGGCCGTCTTGAAGCCAACAACGGGCGGCAAACAGACCCTGGCAGCGAACGGAGTCCGATTGTGTCACCGCCGACGCCCAATGTGGTCCCCAGTCCCGCGGGTGTGGTTGATTCCGCGAAAGTCGCCATACTCAAAGACGGGAGCGGCGAAGTGACGATCGATAAAAACGGTCGCGTGACGGGTCTCGATCAAGCTTCTGAAAATAGCCGCCAGTACGTAGCGCGCGCCGCATTATCTGAGCAGGTCGAACCGGCTGATGTGTTGAGACGTCTTTCAGGTGAGCAAAGCGGGTTGCGAGGCAACGATAACGGCAAACAGGAATTCAGACTTTTGTATCCAGTACGGAACGTCGTGATTGATAATCGACCCGTTTTTCGGTGGGAGAGCTTACCGGGCGTTTCAAGCTATCAAGTCTACTTGCTGGACGCTAATGGGAAGCAAGTGGGTCAAAGCGAAGAGTTGCCGCCAATTCGAACACAATGGAAAGCACCGGCCCGGTTGCGTCGCGGTCAAATCTTTTCCTGGGTTGTGACGGCGCTGGTGGACGGAAAAAAAATCGTTTCACCCGCGGCATCAGATCCTGAAGTGAAGTTTGCGGTTCTTTCAGCCGCGGATTTCCAGGAGTTGGCCCGTCTCAGAAAAGCCAACTCCCATCTCGCTCTTGGTGTTTTTTTCGCAAGAGCCGGTTTATTGAACGAAGCTGAACGTGAGTTCCAACACCTAACCAAGCTTAATCCTGAGTCAGAACTTCCAAGAAGACTCCTCGAAAGTGTGCGGAGTATAAGGCAAAGAATTAACTGAGAACCTCTGAGCATTATGACTTCAACGGACCAGAATTCCGGTGGACCAATAGATAATCACTAATTCAATAACCAGGCCAACAAGAATTATTTCCCAAGCTTCTGGAAGATCAATCAATGTCTCCCGTCTACTAGGAGGTCACGCAACAGGAGAAAGAGTGTTTAGTGAGATCGATTTCATGCATTTGCGAATTAACAGGTGATTCGAATCATGCTTCAACAAAGTAGTACTAATTGGTTAATCAGCATCCTCCGTATTTTGACATCTGGTGTCATTACCCTGCTCTTCTTAACCTCCGTCCTGGAGGCAAAATCGGTCCAGACCATCGACTCCGAAGCGCAGCTCGCATCTATCCTGTGTCGCAACCCAACAGAAGAGGCAGCAAACGCCCTGCTGCTAAATAAAAACCCACAACTTGTAAATGTTACTCTGTGGAATGCACTGCGTAAGTGCGCCCTCTCCACGCAACACGAGCAATCTCCCGCCAAGGTGATAGAGATTTACAAACTTACTCTTCGAGTCGCTAATCGACTTAACAGACCCGAGTTGGCAGCCATTACTTACTATCACCTTGGCCGAACGTATTCGGTAATGCGTGATTTCGACAATGGTATTCAGGCCTACGAGACAAGCAGAAGTTTATTTGAACAGGCTGGAAATGAAAGCAATCTGACTCATGTTCTGGCGGATCTCGGCGCGTTGTATTTAGCAGCGGAAGATTATGAGAAGGCTCAGACTTACTCAGAGCAAGCCCAGGTGATCGCTGGACAAATAAGACCCAGCTCCAGCAAAGCATTGTTAGGACCAATTGACTATGACGTTGCGAGAGCACTACACACTTTGGGTGAACTCGATCTACGGCACGGTAATTATGCTGAAGCGCTCAAGAAACTGCATGAGGCGCTTGCTTCGTATGAACGTCTCAATCGCTCCGGTTCGTCGTACAACATACAAGTGGCAGACGTGTTCATTGCTCAAGCAAAGGTCTATGGCGAGATGGGCAAATATCGAGATGCGTTCTCGTATTTGAGCAAAGCTCATCAAGTCTCAAAGAGTTCAGGAGACCAGAACACACGAGCAAACATCATGAGCAGCCAGGCCTCTCTCTTCCTTGACCAGGAGGACTATGCCGCAGCCCAAAAGTACTTCAACGCGAGTCTTGCGATACATGGAAAGCTCGGCAATGCCAGACAAGAAGCTCGGGTACTCGTTAATTTGGCCGTAATCAAACAGCGAGAGGGTCACCATGATGATGCCATCCAGCTCTTTCAGCAAAGTCTGGATCGCGCGGACACTGCGAATTTGGTGGACGTCCAAATCGCCGCTGGAATGGGCATCGGTGTTGTCTTAACTGCCAAACGGGATTTCCCAAATGCATTGCAGGCAATCAACCAGAGTCTCGAACTTGCGCGGCGAATGAACGCAAAACATCGCGAAGCCGAACTGCTTTGGCGCGCGACGCAAATTCATTATGCGATGCAAAACTATCGCGAGTCTGCCGCATTAGCCGAAGAGGCATTGACTCTCGCCCGTGCACTGCGACTACCGAAGCTCACATTCCTGGCCACGGCCGCACTAGGTGAAGCCTATGCGTCCGACCATAGAATCGAGTTAGCAATTACGACCCTCAAAGAAGCCATCGATCAAGTCGAAGAATTGCGAGACCAGGTAGCCGGCCGGCCAGAAGGCCGTTATCTCTTTTTTGAAAACAAGGTTGGACCATATAACACACTGGTAAAGCTTCTGGCCGAACAAGGCAAAGACTTTGAAGCGCTGCTTTATGCAGAACGAGCGAAGGGGCGGGTGTTGCTGGAGGCAGTTAGAGATAACCGGACTGATTTAAGAGACATATACACTGAGAGTGAAAAAGCCGAAGCGGAATCTCTGATTAATAAGCTTCATGCCATTAACAAACGAATCCAATCCCAACCGCGCGGTGAACCCGACAATGAACAGCAAAATGAGCTGAACGCTGTACAGCGTGAGTTGGTGTTGTTTCAGGAAAGGTTAGCCGTGGCGCATCCTGAGTTGCTACTGCGGGCCGGTCCTGCTCGTGCCTTGACCCAAGCTGGCCTCAATACGCTCATAAGTAACGACGTCGCCTATCTGGAATACGTTGTCACGGGCGATACCCTCGGGCTTTTCCTCTTGAAACGAAACGGATCGGGAACAGATCACGAACTTAAGTATATAAGTCTGCCAATCAACGCTGATGAGCTGCGACGAAAAGTGAATGAATTTCATTCCGCATTGGCAGAACGGCGCCCGGACTACAATGCATTGGGCCGTGAACTCTACCGACTGCTAATCGCACCAGCCGCCAACGATCTGCAAAATGTAAAAGCTATATGCATTGTTCCCGATCAGTTTCTTTGGACGTTACCGTTTCAAGCCTTAACAACCACCGGCGGCAATTACTTCATACAAGAGAAGTCTTTGTACTACGCGCCTTCATTAAGCGTGCTGAACGAATTGACTCTCCGCCGGCGACAACGAACAAGCAAAGACTCGCTGATAGCGTTCGGAAATCCAGTCATCGAGACGGATGACAAACTAAAACAGGGTTTACGTCGATTACCTGAAGCTGAAGCAGAAGTAGCTGCCGTGGGAAGGGCTGTACCGACCGAGACGAAGAAGATACTCGTGGGAGCACAAGCAGAGGAAAAGACCTTTAAATCTTTGGCAGCACAATACGCGACAATTCATTTGGCCACTCACGGCGTTCTAGATAATAGAGATCCTTTGAATTCTTATCTCGTGCTGACCGGGACTGATGACGACCCGGAAAACGATGGCTTATTACACGCGCGCGAGATCATTGACCTGCACCTGGACGCGGATTTGGCTGTGCTGTCCGCCTGTGAAACCGGTAACGGCAGGATTAGTCCGGGTGAAGGTGTGATCGGTATGTCGTGGGCTTTCTTCGTCGCCGGAGCACGATCAGTAGTCGTTACCCAGTGGCGGGTGAATTCTGCCAGTACATCGCAATTGATGAAAAATTTCTACCGATCGCTGGCCCGACAGAATGATCCAACTGGTCGTAATAAATCACAGGCTTTGCGAGAAGCGTCGTTACGCCTTTTGAAGGATCGTCGTTATCGGCATCCGTTTTATTGGGCCGGGTTTGTATTAGTAAGTAGTAATTAGTGAATCAGCATTCATCTCTTATGAGCAAGGTATCGATCAACCATTGCGCTCGTTCTTTTGCTCATGTAAGTACAGCTCGCGGCAATCTGAGTGTATCGATTGGAGTGCTCAATACCACCAATTTAGCCGTGCGGTTTTATATATTCGAGTCCTCAAGCCTCAAGCTCTCACTGGATAGTTCGCAGGCGCAGCTTTGCGCGCCTATGGAATTCACTCCCCGCAACTTGTGGCTGAACTATAGAGTAGTTTTTTATGGACTCAGATTTTCTTCTGCAGGCCGGGCTCGTTGGAGATTCGCCGGCAATGAAGGCCCTGGCTTGTCAGATCGACATGGCAGCCCGCAACGATCTCACCGTTCTTGTGTCTGGTGAATCAGGCACAGGAAAGGAATTAGTCGCGCGAGCGATTCATAGGAACAGCACCAGAAGCGAGAGCCCGCTGGTATGTTTCAACTGCGGCGCAATCACGGAAAGCCTGCTTGAGTCGGAACTCTTCGGTTATGTGCGTGGCGCGTTCACGGGCGCCGATCGGGATCGGAAGGGACTATTTGAAGCGGCAGAGGCAGGCACCCTCTTTCTGGACGAGGTCGGAGAGATGGCGGCGTCCTCTCAATCCAAGTTGCTGCGGGTCTTACAGGAACACGCGATCAGACCGGTAGGAGGTTTGACTGAAATCCCGGTTAACGTACGAGTGGTTGCAGCGACAAATAGGAACTTAGCCGAGGAGATACAACGGGGAAGGTTTCGTCCGGATCTGTTCTACAGACTGGCGGTGCTAACTATTCACGTACCGCCATTACGGGAACGAATCGCTGACGTTAAATCCTTAGCCGAATATTTCCTGAGCGAAGCCAAAACTAAGTTGAATACTAGTCATCAGTTCCGTCTAAGCGATGAGGCGATCGCAGCGCTGGCTCGGTATGCCTGGCCTGGAAATGTCAGGCAACTACGTCACGTGATCGAACGCCTGGCGGTGGGCGCAGGTAATAAGAGAACTATTTCCTCGAATGACGTTTCTGACGTCCTGAATGAGCTCAGAAGATTTGAGATGCCCTCAGAAACTCCGCTCGGGTTTCGTGAAGACGATTCACTTGATGAGTATCTGGCGCGAACTACATTAGGTCTTTATAACCATTTCCGGGCGGTTGCGGGGAATCATGCTGAAGTCGCACGCCTTCTTGGTATCCATAGAAATACACTTTACGAACGAGTCGAACGAGCGAGGCGAATACTACGAGCGAATTAGATGCTAGTGCGCCGATGTGATCGCAAGGGAGCGGCAACGCCGGCGGTTAAGAGCGAACTGGCACTGACGTTACTAAGCGAGAATGAACTCAGCGAACGTCGAGCTTGTACGGCTGATGGGAGTCTCTGAGTCCTCCATCGCTTCGCAAGAAGCTTCCAACCGCTAGGCCTAATCGAGTGGAAGTCAGATAGTATCGATTCGTTCGGTTGAATACGCTATTCTCGACAATGACTAAAATCATTGTGTCCATGTGTGTCCAAAATGAACAGCACTGCACGGAGACGCGACTGTGAGGAACCGCAAAACCCAAAATGGGCCGAAATTCTTGGTGGCTGCAACTTTAGAAATGGCAAATAGTTTAAGTCTTGCGGAGTGTCTAATTCGCAACGCAGAGATCGTAGTTTCAATCTCGTCTGCTCCACCAACTTTACTTCCACAACTATTTAGCCCAATTCATAAGTGACTTTGAGGTCGTAGGTGCTTTTCCTTGGTCTATCTGGTAGTCGCGCGCGCGACGCGGAGACTTGCCTTCATTCCATCTCACGATACTCATAGCTCAGTAAAGTTCGAGGAACTGCGAAAAATAAGCACATCGTTGAACATCGCAGACCTCAAACGTCGGAAATGAGGCTATGCATCGGCGGGAGTGCACTATTCACAGCAAGCAGCTATTGGATTACTTAAGGTATCAATCCAACATACTTTCAACAGCTTTAATTTCGGCCTTATTTTGCTCCAAAACATTGGGAACAGTGTTTCAGGTTCGGAACGCTCAATCAGATTGTAGGTCACCTGACCGTCATTAAGGAGTGTGTGCAGAAATTGGGTGGACCTATTTCTTGGAGTCTCGTGGTCCGTTGATGAATGCGTTCGTTTGCAAGAGAACATCGTAAACGAATTGCGAGCACGCTTGATTCGGGCACGCGAGATCGAAGAACTCACCTTGGAACACGGAAGAATCCGATAGGTTCCTACTAAACTATGTCTGTTTATTTGACTAAGGTCTGGGGAGTGGAGTACCGTGCGGACCCACTTCAGTTCAGCACGAGTGGTTGGAAAGACCGGCGCGTGAAGAATTGCGTCCAGGAGGACTTCGTTGCCTTAGTGGGAACAAAAGGACCACACACTGCGGAGGAGGACCAGGTGGCCAACACGCCGCAGCTCATTGACGTCAAGGTCATGCCCGAAGGATCGGGGAAACGGGCGTCGCGCCTCAATTTTTTGCAAGGCACCTTTGAAAATCTAGTTCCAGAGTTTTCTCGGCCAGCGCGCTTGGGTTGGCTGACCTCCTTCCGCAAGGTGGATTCACGTGAGTTCTGTGGTTGTGGCCACTCGCTCTTATCCGATGGGTCGAGCTGATCACCCCGGCGGTACAGTAGTCGCCGATCGATATCCAACTCCCTACCGTCGAGATATCGTCGCATTGTTTCGTGCGCTCGACGCATGCACGCCGAAACTCATTCGAATAGCGTCCCACTCGTCTCTTGGCCATTTGCAGCTCCTTTTCGATGCTAAGTGTGCCTATTCGAGTGTCTCAATCTGGGGGTTCAGTCCACCTACCCAGGGAGTTTGTACCTGTTGATAAATCTATCACCTCTTTCCCATCCCATCCCGAACTATCTCACGGAAGGCTTCATCGTTACTCGATCGAGGTAGCTAAAGATGCCGAAAAATGGTGATGACTCGCTATCGCCTCTGCGATATTTTGTGCATAGTAAAAACAGGCTGAATTCTCCCGGGCCATGGGTCCTCGTATACTCGCTAGTGCAGCCTCTGCGTTCTTGATCAACTTGAAAATTCACTCAGTAGCGCAAAGTGCTTTCGGCACACGCGTTACCAACTGCGGCCACGCTATGGGGGACGCGAGCAGTACACGTCCCTTTCTCCATTCCAAGAAAGGAGAATAAACGTGAAACTAGTCAGGTCATTACTTACATTTCTCCTGACGCTTGCTGTCCTTACTTCAGATGCTTTAGCCCAAAGACAAAGCATGACTGAGTATCAACTTCGCGAACTGAGGGATGCTGTAAAGGGTATTGTGCTTTCCCAAGAACAGTCCTCTAACCTCTGGGAAATTTATCGGCAGTTGAACGAATACAGCGGAGAGTTATTTCCCATTGTACTTGGTCAAACCTTCCAATGGGGACAGGCGCATGCTGGCGGCGTTATCATTTTTGATCGCTCGATTGCCGCTAAGCCTAAAGACGTTGCCGCCTTTGTTATGGCTCACGAATATGGACATCAGGTTTTAGGGCATCAACCCAATTTCTACAAACCATTTGGGAGTGTTTGGCGATTCCGTCCATCGGCAACTTCAGATGAAGACGCGGCTGACGCTTGGGCAGGCGAGTTTCTAGCCAGATACGATTACGATATTTGTGCTGTCGCCAAATTCCTTGAGCGTACTCCGAGAAGCCCGAATAGTGACACTCATAGTGACGGCCCCGAGCGCGCTCAAAATGTAAAAAGTGCTGCAGACGTTGAGGGTTGCGAAAGCGCGGCGCCTGCCAAGTCAAACAACATTACATTCACGGTCGAAATAGACGCAATCCAGGTTGGGGCTTTGGGTGCAAAGGTCGAGGTATGGATTGATGATAAAAGAGTTGGAGAAGTAAATAATATGGATGACAACACAAGTATCGAGGTCAAAGATTTTACTGAAGGGCGGCATACTTGGCGATTAAGAGCGAGGGTCTACAAATTTATAAGTTATACCCCAATGTACTCGCATAACTTGGTCGGCTCCGGGTCAGCAACTTTCAATGATGGCGATACATTTCTCATCAAGGGTTATGCAACGAACATGACGCTTGAGAAACAGTAACGGACGCAAAACTGCCCATTTGAAATGTTTCGTTGGTTTTTGACATCGTCATTAAACCCGAAAAAGTTTTGAAGAAGAATTGGATTTGTACGTGCTTCTTGATGTAGACAGATTGCCGGGTTTGCCTTGATCGCAAAGATGCCAGAACTCTTCGACTGATAAAACGAGTTTTGCTCGTGCGCCAGTGGGAAAGAGATCGTATGGAAATATAGTGCTAAATCGTGTGCGCGTTCCCGATTTGGGAGGGGTAATAAGAATGTCGTTGCGTAACAGATCATGCACAGCACAGGCGCTCTGCGCTATTGTCGCTTTAGTTTTTAGTTCTTCCGCGTCTGCTCAAAACGAGCGTGCTACCGGTCTAGTCTTCGCGGATCGATCTATTTACGAGTCCATTCCTCTCGCAACACGGCCGTTAATGGGGCAACTGCCTACTTCTGTAGATCTGTCCAAATTTTTCCCCACGCCAGGACATCAGCGTAATCAAGGGTCTTGTGTCGGGTGGGCGGTGGCTTACGCACTTAAAAGTTTCCAAGAGGAACAAGAAAGAGCGTGGGGAATAAATACGATGGGTCATACTTTCAGTCCGGCATATATTTATAATCAGATCAAACTACCAGAACCCCCTAATGACGATTTAACTCCCGAAGAAATTGCTAGGTTGCCAAGAGGAGGCTGCCGATCAGGTTCTACTTTCCCTGACGCTTTGGATGTACTTACGAGATTCGGCGCGGCTCCAATGAGTGAGTTTAATTATGACGGTGGTGACTGTATAAGACAGCCCAATGCAGCACTAAGACAACGATCCCAGGAATATGCCATAGCGTCTTGGAGAAGGGTCAATGTACAAGACTTGACTGAAGTAAAGAGTCACGTTGCGGGTAGCTTCCCGGTACTGATTGGTATAGAGGTCGACGATGCCTTTCAATCTCTTGCTCAAGGGCAAACTTATGCAAGCTTTTCCGGGCAATCGTCAGGCGGTCATGCTCTAGTGATTGTAGGTTATGATGACCAAAGAGGAGGGTTCAAAGTCATTAATTCGTGGGGAACTACTTGGGGCGACGGTGGATTTGGCTGGATCTCTTACAGTGCGTTTAGGCAAATTGTCCGAGAGGGGTACGCAATTCAAGACATCGTTACTAGACGACCCCCAGAGCCGGATCCGATCCCCACCCCGACACCGCAGCCTTCACCAAACACATTTACAGTTCAGCCAATGGCAACAGCCATTCTCCTTGAGCGTAACCCGCAGGTATATCAATTTACTCTTTCGCTTTCTGTCCCTGAGAACCATAGAGGCCGCATCAGCGAGGTCGCGTACCTGCTTAATCACAGAACTCTCAATTATGTAACGATGAGGTCCAGCGATCCTTCTGACGGATTCGCGGTAGGTTATACGGGCTGGGGGTGTCTTAGAAATGTGACAATCACAATGACGCTGCGCGACGGAACATTGAATAGCTTCGCCTTTGATATGTGTCCCGCGATAGGTTGGAGATAGTAGCGCCGGCCAGTAACTAGCACCATGGTTCGGCTAATCAACGTAACAAGAAGGGCGAACGTAAATTTCGCCCTTCAATTTGCCTAGTGTATCGAGACGGCTTACCTTTCACACTCTAACCGTCCCTTAAAACACCGCCACGTTCAGTCGGCGTAACCTACTTGCTGACACCTCCCCGATTATTGGACCATTTCGAGGTTTAAAAATCCGGCTTTTGACACCTCCCAGTTCAAGGCAGTGTTTAAGGGGAGAAATCATTTTAAATGACCGGTATGCGGCCTCCGCAAACGTGATGGGAATCTTACTTTGGGCCTACGATTTTGGAAGGTTCACTCTTCAGGATTGCCGTGCATTTTCCCTATAATGGATCAGCTACTCATCGATGGTGAAAAAGTAAGTTATGAGCATGGACATAATTGACAGTTCTCCAAGCGCCGTTCCTGTTGTCTTTCTGAGCTCTGTTGTCTTTGGTTTGGAGGTTGAAAGGCAGGCGATCGCAACTCTTATTACGTCCTTTGGCTGGCATTGCGATGTCTCAGGATTAAGTGAGCATCGTATCTGGGGCTCTCCGGAAGATGCCTGTTATAGGAGAGTAGAAAATGCCGATCTGTACATTGGTATTTTTCAAACCCGATCCGGTTCGAAGAGTTATGCCTACGAAAGTTTTGTCACGGAGATGGAATTCTACCGCGCACTGAATGCACGTAGGCCAATGCGTGTTTATCTTCTGCTCGGCCGAGATGCGCCAGACGACGATCTAAAGCACTTCCTGAACTACATTAAATTGGAGGTATACGTTCGAACGTGTCACAGCCAAGCAGAACTTATTCGATGTGTTAGTGAAGATCTTTATGAATTCGACGGGAAGTGGAAAACCGGCCAGACTCAAACACTAGTACCGCCTTTACATTTGGACCAAGGTTTGAGGAACGCGGGCGCCTTTGAACGCGAGGCGCTCGGCTTTGGTCTTCGAGCTCCAAATAGCAGAACGCGCGAGTCGCTGGGGGAGCGTGTTTTGTACATGGAAAATCTGTACGCCCGTCACAAGTTTGCTGAAGCATCAACTATAGGCACCGCTCTACTCCCAAACTTTCTTACCTTAAATCTTTCTTATAAGACGAGTAGGGAACTACTTTACTTATGGGCGAGATTTCTGCAAACGTGGGCAAAATCATGTATCTGGCTGGGCTATGTAATAGGGGACTATGGAGCGATAAGGGCATCCTTGTTACTGAAAGAAGCGAATAGGATGCTTGAGGCGTGGCACGAATTTGATGAGACTGATGGACTTGTTGCCAACGCGTATTACGTACTTGCGAGTCGATTGCAAATCAGGAAAGCGCGTCTTGGAACGAACACGTTTTTTGAGATTGGAACGGGCGCGCAAAATGCCCTTAAACGAGCGCTAATATTTGATGAGCGGCATGCGCATCGAACTCAATCTCCTATGCCACATCTACATCGCGCTCACGTAAACTTAGAACTCGGCGACTACGATAGGGCTATAGCCGACTTTAGAACTATGCTTAACTATGGTTCCCGCTTGAATGATCGATCGTATTATGATTACTTAACGAGTTTGGGCCAAGCCCTCGTTATGAAAGGTGTGACTCAGGAATTGCAGACGCTCATTCAAGACGGGTGTGTTCTTCTACAGCGTGCGAAGGCTTGCTTACCTGCATTTGATGATAGCCCCTTTTTTCTTATTTACATGAAGAGAATTACAAAGACTTATATTCGAATCGGAGAAATTGACTTTGCCAAGGCTCTGTTGGATGAACTGTATCCGATAGCGCTGCAAAGGAAATTAAGTCATCAGGCGGAAGGCATAGAAGCACTTATCTCTGTTGTGCAGAACAACAAGCCTTCTCACCTGTATCATTAGCGTGTAAATACGATGACCTCTGGAATGATGCGATATCAACCTGGTACACCACTAGCTGGACCTTAATTAGCATCGTTCGTAATATGGCCCATGTGGGCATAGATAGTGCATACTCGGAAAAGATGCGCTCTGCGTTACTCACTTAGAACTCAAAATTTACGATCGATAATACGGCGTAAACATTTGAATCTTCAGGTTTCAGACCTCGAGCGGCTAGCATACATTTATCCGAAGGACTGCTGGGTTCTATGGGTTGGTGCCGGGGTCTCCGTTCCTGAGCCCTCATCATTACCGTTAGGTATTCCCCTCACGAAGTTCGCGCTGGATCAGAGTTGCGGTACTTCAGTCGCAGATCGCTTTGTTCGAATTTGGCACTAAGCAAATAATGTCCTTTCGACACAGCAAAATCGCTTTCCTCTAGGGCCTATGCCAAGGCTGGAGTCAATTCTGGGTGATATCTCGGAGGTTGAAGTAAAAACTCCCGGCTGCAGTTTTGATTTCTTAAAAGGATTCCGCTCTTTTGCAAAGGCTCCATGAGTTTTTGTCAAAAGTTGTGACGACGACGTCAGGCAGCGACCTTGTGAGCGTCCTCTAATAGTCCGGCCCAGCCGTTTGATTAAGTTTCCCCGCTCTCAGCGATTGTGCCACGCACAACTTTCGCGGAGCTAGTCAATGTCCAGTGGCTTTGACTCTCCGAAATAGTTATCGATGTAGAGGTCGACTCCAAAGTCAGCCAGCCTTCGCATCAATTGCGCGGACAGCGTCGGTCCGCGTGCACGGGAACCGTCAGGCGGCGATTCTTTGAGTCTCCTCTTGTTGGAGTCCATCTTTAAAGCGCACACCTTGGACCACTTGGGCCAGGCGAGCGGGTCCCTTCAGTTTGCGCCATTTCTGTTCCGCACTCTTCGTCAACTTGAAGACCATCGCCAGGATGCCGGCGCGCGAGACACAACCACGCGTTTTCGCCGTCCGCAACCGTACTGTGGCGAAAGTCGATTCGATTGGGTTGGTAGTGCGGAGGTGCGGCCAATGTTCCGCTGGAAAATCATAAAACGTCAACAAGCATTGACGATCTTTGGCCAGACATTCTGCCGCTTTCGCATACTTCGTGTCATAGGTGATCAAGAAGTGATCGAAGGCTTGCTCCGCTTGGGCCCGACTCTCAGCCATCCAGATGTCGTGCAAAACGGCCTTGGCTTTAGCTTGCTGAGCTTTCGGTAGCTTGTTAAGCACGTTGGCTGTCTTGTGCACCCAACAGCGTTGCTCGCGTGTCGTGCCAAACACTTGCGGCAGGGCTTTCCAGAAGCCGAGCGCGCCATCGCCCATCGCTACTCTCGGATCGATAGTGAGCCCACGTTGTTTCAGATCCACCAAGAGTTCTTTCCATGATTCGGCGGACTCGCGATAGCCATCGAGCATCGCCACCAACTCCTTCTTCTCGTCCACCGTCGCACCTATTACTACTAAAATGCACTGACTCGCATCTTCCAGCCGCACCCCGAAGTGCACCCCATCAGCCCAAATATAAACGAAGTGCTTGCCTGCCAACTCGCGCTTGGACCAACGCGCATGCTCTTCTTTCCACACCTCTTTCAAGCGGCTGATAGTCGCCGGCGACAGGCCCGCCGCACCTTGGCCCAACAGTGCTGTCAAAGCGGAGGAAAAATCTCCCGTCGACAAGCCCTTCAAATATAACCGGGTAAGAGCTCTTCGATACTTTTGGTGCGTCGCAGATAAGCTGGCAGAATACTCGAGCGGAACGTGAACTCAGCTTGGCGATCACGCACCCGCGGCGCTTTCACAGCCACATCGCCAATGCCGGTTGAATGGTCCGCTCCGGCTTATAACCATTGCGCACTATTCGTTGTCGCCCACGTTCATCCTTCAGCGCTTAATAGCGCGCGATCACCTCCGCTACTTCGGCTTCTATGGCCTCTTGCAACAAAGTGCCGGCACCGCGGCGCAAGACTTCCGTCAACGCATCAGAGACCGGCAATGCGATTCCTGGATTCCTGTAATCGATTAAGCTATCTTCCCTCACGGCGTATTCCTCCTTAGCGATAAGGTTGATGGTTCGTGGAAAAACTCATCAAGAATACGCCACCTCTTTCATTCACTCATACACAACTTTCGAGCTTAACTTGTAAGTGTCCCGAATTTAGGACCACCCGTGAGTAGAGATTTCCGGTTTTTGAGTTAGTAGAAATTCTCTGGGCGTCAGGTCGCGCAGAGACTCATGTGGTCGCTCCTCGTTGTATTCCTTGATCCACTTTTCGGTCTGTTCCCGCACCTCGTTCAGAGTTTGAAACACATA
>Ga0196977_1000656_pt1 | contig 16804 bp, 14 predicted proteins | sample S3v_1013CmetaG_FD_148634 | JGI IMG/M metagenome (GOLD analysis project Ga0196977, IMG submission 148634) | Soil microbial communities from Anza Borrego desert, Southern California, United States - S3+v_10-13C | ecosystem: Environmental > Terrestrial > Soil > Desert | place: USA: California...
AGGGCGCGAGCGGTGGGGACGTCGTCGCCGGGGTCGAGGAAGCCCAGGCGGCGGTCGAGGCGGCGATGGGTCAGGTCGCCGACGCACTGGAGCCGGAGCCCGCCGGTGCAGAGCAGGCGCCTGGCGCCGATCCCGTCCGGGCCGCCGCGGAGGGCGGCGGGGCGGAGGCGGATCCGGCATCCTCGGCCATGCGGGCGCTCGCGGACGAGCTCGAGCAGGGCGAGGAGCCCGGGCCGGCGCGGGCGGGGGGAGCGCAGGACGCCTGGGCCGAAGAGCCGTGGCACGGGGAGCCCGCCTCGAAACCGGTCAATTTTCCTTCGGTCGACGCCGAGCACCAGCCGGCGACCGGCGACGCGGCGAACCAGAGCCCGGCGCACGCTGGTCGCGAAGCCGCGGCGGGCGAGAGTCCGCGACGATCGGAGCCGGCTCCGGAGGCGCCCTCGCCGCAAGTCCGGGAGGCCGGCGGGGCGCCGCCGAGCGCACCTTCGAGCCGCGCAGCCGGGTCGAAGCTGCGCAAGGTTTGCGCTGCGACCGGCGCCGGGCTCGCGTTGGGCGTGGCGGCGGCGCTCGAGCCCCTCGCGCACCGGCTGCGGAGCAGCCCGAAATCATTCCGCCACTCGATCGGTTGGCTCGCGGTGTGGACCGCGTTTAATGCCGTCTGCACATGGACCTACGTGCTGCTCTTCCGCTCTCCGCTTCCAGATCATCCCGAAAGCGGCGCGACGCAGATCCGGGGCGCCGCGGCACCCGGGGACCACGCGCCCGATGCGCACTGAGGCCGGCGCGCGGCCCACATTCGCCGGCGCTTGGCCAAAATTCCCGCCGTAATCACGCACGATCGCGGGTGACCGCCTTCGGGGAGCTCGCGGGCGGGGGCAATGCGTATGGCATGAGGTTTACAGAGGAGTGAGCGATCGCCGGGCCGCGAATCGCGGCCGCGGCGCGGGGTGGTGGGCTCGCGGCAGCGGGCGAGCGACCCCCTCCGGATGTTCATTGCTCCCACGAGGCCCCGGGGGGGATCCCCCCAACTCCCCGGGGCTTCCCCTTTTTTGCCCCTGCGAGGGGCGGCGCTGGCGTTGGCGTTTCGCAACGAGTTGGGTATACAATCGGCCCCACGCTGGCTTTGGGCCTTCGGAGAGGTCCGGAGTGCAGTCGGCGTGTGACCGGAGACCAGAGCGTGACCGAGCAAGAGATTGAGGCGAAAGTGATCGAGATCGTCGCCGAGCAGATGGGCGCCGACAAGAGCAAGATCACCCGCACGACGAACTTCGTGGAGGATCTGAACGCCGACAGTCTCGACACGGTCGAGCTGGTCATGGAGTTCGAGGACGAGTTCGATACGTCGATCCCGGACGAGCAGGCGGAGAAGATCAAGACCGTCGGGGAAGCCATTGACTTCATCGCGCAGGCGATCGGCAAAGGATGAGATGACGCCCCGGGAGCTGGCGGACGCCGGACCGGCCGAGGGGCCGGCCGGGCTGGTGCGCTGCGCCGGGCGGGGTCGCGCGGGGAGCTGAGGGTCGTTCGCCATGCCGCGGATCGTCGTCACGGGTATGGGTGCGGTCACGAATCTCGGCACGAGCGCCGTCGAGACGTGGTCGGCCATGCGCGAGGGCCGGAGCGGCGTCGTCCGCGTGGACCAGGACGAGGAGTTCGCGATCCACGCCGAGAAGTGGACGGTGCGGATCGGCGGCCGGATCCGGGGCTGGGACGCCACCGGCGTGATCGATCCGCGCGAGGCCAAGCGGCTCGACCGATGCACCCAGCTCGGCGTGGCGGCGGCCGCGGAGGCGGTGGCCCGCGCCGGGATCGACTTCTCGCGCGAGGACGGCGACCGGTGCGGCGTGATCATCGGCTCGGGCATCGGCGGCATCTCGACGATCGAGGAGGGCATGCAGGTCCTGCTCAAGCGGGGACCCGACCGGCTGAGCCCGTTCACCGTGCCGCGCCTGATGGTGAACGCGGTGACCGGGAACATCTCGATCCGCTACAACCTGCGGGGGCCGGCGTCGGCGCACGCGACGGCGTGCGCGAGCTCCGGGCACGCGATCGGGGACGCGATGCAGTACATGCGTCGCGGGCTGGCGGACGTGATGGTGGTGGGGGGCGCGGAGGCGGCGCTGACTCCGCTGTGCCTCGGCGCGTTCATGACGATGCGTGCGCTGAGCACGCGCAACGACGCGCCCGAGAAGGCGAGCCGGCCGTTCGATCGTGATCGCGACGGGTTCGTGCTCTCCGAGGGGGCCGCGATGTTCGTGCTGGAGACCGAGGAGCACGCCAAGGCGCGGGGGGCGGCGATCCTCGCGGAGCTGGTGGGCTTCGGCAACTCGGGCGACGCGGGGCACATCACCGCGCCGGACCCCGAGGGGCGAGGGGCGTCCCGCTCGATGCGATGGGCCCTCGCCGACGCGGGGCTCGACGCCGGGCAGATCGACTACGTGAACGCCCACGGCACCTCGACGCCCCTTGGCGACAGCGCCGAGGTGGCCGCGGTGCTCGGGGTGTTCGGCGAGCACGCCCGCCGCTCGGCGGGGGGCAGGCTGCTCATGAGCTCGACCAAGAGCATGCACGGGCACTGCCTGGGGGCTTCGGGCGCGGTGGAGCTGATCGCGTGCGTGCACGCGGTGCGGGACGGCATCGTCGCCCCGACCATCAATCTCGACGACCCCGACGAGGGCTTCGACCTGGACCTGGTGGCGCACGAGGCCCGCGAGAGGCCGGTCCGCTACGCGATGAACAACACCTTCGGTTTCGGCGGGCACAACGTGACGCTGATCATCGGCCGCTACGACGGCTGAGCCGGCCCTCCGTGCCTGGCACGGCCGTTGCGACGCATCGGGAGGCCGATCCGGCGGGCGCAGTTCGTGCGCCGGGCTGATGTCGCGCCGTCGCGCGGCCGATGGAGTGTGCGATGAACGGCGAGATCGAAGCGATCCTGAGGCTGGAGGTGCCGGTGATCGTGCGCCTGGGTGAGCGGCTGATGACGCTGCGCGAGGTCATGGCCCTGGTGCCCGGCGCGATCATCGAGATCCCCAAGCTCGCCGACGACGAGCTCGACCTCATGATCAACAACGAGCGGATCGGCATCGGCACCGCGGTGAAGGTGGGCGAGAACTTCGGCCTGCGCCTCACGGCGGTCGGCACGCCCGAACGCATCGCGGACGCGATCAGCCGCAGGCTCGAGGAGAAGATGGAGGCGGCGTGAGAGCCGTCCGCTCCCGCTTCATTTCTCGATCACCCGCCCCTTGCCTCTGGTGATCTTCCCGAGCACGCGCACGCGCTCGCCGTATCGCTCGAGCCTCGCCTTCGCGGCCTCGGCGAACGTCGGTCGGAGGACGATGCAGTAGCCGATACCCATGCCGAAGGCTCGGCGCGCGTCGTCGCCGCCGACACAGCCGTGCCGGCGGAGCAGCGAGAGGATCGGCGGCTCGGGCCAGCCCCCGGTGTCGATGACCGCGTCCACGTTCGGCCCCAGGCACCGCGCCAGGTCGGCGGCGAGGCCGCCGCCCGCGATGTGCGCCATCCCGGTGATCACCTTCTTGACGCGGTACGCCCTGTCGAGCCTGACGACGCTCCCGGCGTAGATGCGCGCGGGCGTGAGCAGCGTCTCCCCGAGCGTGGGCGCCGGGCCGCTCTCCTCGCCGAGCTCCGGGTAGGCGGCGCGGGGGTCGAGACCCGCGTGAGCGAGGATCTCGCGCGCGAGCGGGAAGCCGCGCGGGTGCACTCCGCCGCCGGCCAGGCCCAGCACGATGTCGCCTGGGGCCGGGCGCCGCTTGTTCATCGCGCGGTGGAGGTCCACGACGCCGACGGCGAAACCCGCGATGTCGAGGCCGCCTTCGGCCGCCGGGCCGCCGATGACCTCGGTCTCTCCGCCGAGCAGCGCGCAGCCCGCGAGGCGGCATCCCTCAACGACGCCGCGCATGAGCGCGGCGCACAGCGCTTCGTCCAGACGGGGGGCGCGCAGGCGGTCGAGGAAGAACAGCGGCTCGGCGCCCTCGACGATCAGGTCGTTCACAGACCGGGCGACCAGGTCGATGCCGATCGCGTCGAGAGCGGCGAGCTCCCGGGCGAGCTCGATCTTGGCGCCGACGCCCGCGGCACGGGCGACGAGCACCGGCTCGCGGTAGTTGCGTGCGAAGATCCGCTCGTTGTAGTCGAGGCGGAAGAGCCCGGCGGCGCCTCCGGGGTTGGGGATCACGCGGGGCCCGTGCGTGCTCTTGAGCATCGCGCCGAGGCTCTCGGCGAACCCGCGCCGGGCATCGAGTGCCGACGCACCGTCATCGCCGCCCCGGGGAGTGCCTGAGCGGCGGGCGTGGGCGTTGCGGGGCATCGGGCCAGAGGATAGGGCGGGGGCGGAGTCTTGGCGGGGGCATTCGCGGGGAGCTAGACTGGCCGTGCCGTCGGCGGCTGGACGCCGCGCCCGTGCGGCGGCGGGCACCTCTGGAGGAACGCATGGCGGGCACGCACCTGTTCACGTCCGAGTCGGTCTCGATGGGTCACCCCGACAAGGTGGCCGACCAGATCTCCGACGCCATCCTCGACGCGATGCTCGCGGACGATCCGCACTCGCGCGTGGCGTGCGAGACGCTGGTGGCCACCGGGCTGGTGGTCGTCGCGGGCGAGGTGACGACGCGGACGTACGTGGACATCCCGGAGGTCGTGCGGTCGACCATCGCGGAGATCGGCTACACCGACGCGCACATGCGGTTCGACGCCGAGAGCTGCGCGGTGATGGTGGCGCTCAACAAGCAGTCGCCCGACATCGCGCGGGGCGTGGACACCGACGGCGCGGGCGACCAGGGCATGATGTTCGGCTTCGCCTGCCGCGAGACGCCCGAGCTCATGCCGCTGCCGATCCAGATCGCCCACCGGCTGGTGGAGCAGCAGGCGCACGTGCGGCGCGAGGGCATCATCCCGGGCCTGCGCCCCGACGCCAAGAGCCAGGTGACCATCGAGTACGACGGGTCCAAGGCGGTGCGCGTGGACACGCTCGTGCTCAGCACGCAGCACGACCCGTCGTGGAACGACCGGCAGGACGCACTCAAGCGCCAGGTCATCGAGGAGGTCTTCAAGCCGGTGCTCAAGGAGTGGTGGAACCCGGGCATCACCATCCACGTGAACCCCACCGGCCGCTTCGAGATCGGCGGGCCCCACGGCGACTCGGGCCTCACGGGGCGCAAGATCATCGTGGACACCTACGGCGGGCGCGGGCGGCACGGCGGCGGGGCGTTCAGCGGCAAGGATCCGACCAAGGTGGACCGGTCCGCGGCGTACATGGCGCGGTATATCGCCAAGAACATCGTCGCCGCGGAGCTCGCCGACGTGTGCGAGGTGCAGCTCTCGTACGCCATCGGCATCGCGGAGCCGACGAGCATCTGGATCGACTGCCAGGGCACGGAGCGCGCCGATCCCGGCAAGATCTCCGGCGCGGTGCGCGAGATCTTCAGCCTCACGCCGCGGGGCATCATGGAGAGCCTCAAGCTCCGCAAGCCGATCTACCGGCGCACGGCCCGGCACGGCCACTTCGGGCGCAAGCCGGTGAGCGAGGGCGGCCTCGACTTCTTCACCTGGGAGCGCACCGACAAGGCCGAAGCCCTCCGCCGCGCGTGCTCGTGAGGAGCAGCGGGGCGGGCGGTGAGCGACACGGCGACACGGGGCACGGCGGCGGCCCGGACGTCCCCTCTCCCCTGTCGCGCTCGATCGCTGACTCGCTGCTTCGCTCGGGATTCCCTACGATCGCCCACGCAGGAGACCCCGTCATGTCCAGCGCCTACGAGCAGCTCCGCCAGTACATCCACCAGACCGCCCTGCTCCAGGGCATCGACGGCCTGCTCAACTGGGACCAGGAGACGTACATGCCGCCCGCGGCGGCGCCGATCCGCGCCGAGCAGGCCGCGGCCATCGCCACGCTCGTGCACGAGCGCCGCACCTCGCGCCGGTTCGGGGACATGATCGCGGCGTGCGAGGCCGATCGGGAGCTGACCCGTGAGGCCGACAGCCCGACCGCCCGCAACATCGCCGAGCTCCGCCGCGCGTTCGACAAGGCGACCAAGCTGCCGACCTCGCTCGTCGCGGAGCTGGCCAAGGTCGGGAGCCAGGCCCAGGAGGTGTGGAAGCACGCGCGCGAGAGGAACGACTTCCCCGAGTTCGCCCCCTGGCTCGGGAAGATGATGGATCTCACGCGCCAGAAGGCCGAGTGCTACGGCGTCCCCGCCGGCGGCGAGCTCTACGACGCGCTTCTCGACGACTACGAGCCCGACGCCCGCGCCGCCGAGATCGAGAGGGTCTTCAAGCCCCTCGCCGACCGCCTCAGCGCCCTCGTCCGCGACCTGCTCGAGAAAGGCAAGGCGCCCGGCGACGCCCCGCTCAGGTGCAAGATCGACGCCTCGCGCCAGCACGCCTTCGGCAACTTCGTGGTCGAGACCCTCGGCTTCGACCTGAGCGCCGGGCGGCTCGACGTCACCACCCACCCCTTCTGCTCCGGCTTCGCCCCCGGCGACACCCGCCTCACCACGCGCTACCGCGACGAGAAGTTCACCGATGCTCTCTACGGCACCATGCACGAGTGCGGCCACGGGCTTTACGAGCAGGGGCTGCCCAAGCAGGACTACTTCGGCGAGCCTCTGGGCGACTCGATCTCGCTGGGCATCCACGAGAGCCAGTCGCGGATGTGGGAGAACTTCGTCGGGCGCAGCCGCGAGTTCTGGGCGTGGGCCCTGCCCCACGCCCAGAAGACGCTCGGCTCCGGCCTCGAGAAGTTCACCGTGGACGACCTCTTCAGCGCGACCAACCTCGTGCAGCGCAGCTTCATCCGCGTCGAGGCCGACGAGGCGACGTACAACCTCCACGTGATGCTCCGCTTCGGCATAGAGCGGGCGCTCATCAAGAACGAGCTGCCCGTCAAGGACCTGCCCGGCGTCTGGAACGAGCGCTTCGAGAAGCTCCTGGGCGTCAAGGTGCCGGACGACCGGCGCGGCTGCCTGCAGGACGTGCACTGGAGCTTCGGCCTGATCGGCTACTTCCCGACCTACACCCTCGGCAACCTCTACGCCGCGCAGTTCTGGGAGAAGATCAACGCGGATATCCCGGACCTCAAGACCCGCATGAGCCGCGGCGAGTTCGCCCCGCTGCTCGGCTGGCTGCGCGAGAAGATCCACGTGCACGGCAAGCGCTGGAAGGCCGGCGAGCTGTGCGAGCGGATCACCGGCAGGCCGCTGTCGGCCGACCCGCTGCTGCGGCACCTCGGGGGCAAGCTGCGTCCGATCTACAAGCTGTGAACGACATGCATTGCGTCAACGAGAGAGGGGCGGTCCATCGGGACCGCCCCTCGTCATTTGCTCGTCATCGACGCGGAGGGGTCAGCAGCCGGCCGTCCACGCGTTGAGGAACGCGATCACGTCCTGCGTGTTCACGGCTCCATCACCATTCACGTCTGCGTTGGCGTCGCCCGCGGCCCAGTCGTTGAGGAACGCGAGCACGTCCTGCGTGTTGACGGACCCGTCGCCGTTCCAGTCCGCCGAGCAGGCCCCGTCCGCGGCGGCCTCGACCGCGTCGCGCAGGTCCACGCGCCCCCAGCCCCACGTGCCGTCGTTGCCCGCGCTCCCGAGGTCCGTGCTCGTCTCGAAGAGGAGCTGCTCGACTTCCTCGGCCGTGAGCGAGGGATCGACGGTCCAGATCATCGACGCCACGCCGTTGGCGATCGGCGTCGCCATGCTCGTGCCGCTCCACCAGTCGTACCCGCCGTTCCGCGTCGTCGAGCCGATGTCTTCGCCCGGGGCGAAGACGTCGATCGCGTTGCCGTAGGCGCTGAACCAGGCCATGCTGTCGCCGTAGCTCGAGGCGCCGACGACGATCACGTCCTGCCAGTCGAACCAGGAGAGGTTGCGCCCGTCGTTGCCCGCGGCGTACATGTAGATGCCGCCGATCGAGTGGATGTACTCGCCCATCGTCTGGATCGGCTCATAGTCCACGCCGGAGTAGCTGGCGGAGACGATCTTCGCCCCGTGCTCGATCGCCCACTGCGCGCCCTCGAGCAGGTCCTCGTAGTAGGCGCCGCCGGAGCCGTCGATGGCAACGCGGATCATCATGATCCGGGCGTTCCAGTTCACGCCCGCGACGCCGTTGGCGTTGTTGGAGACGGCCGCGGCGCACCCGGCCACGTGCGTGCCGTGGCCGTGGATGTCGTCCACGCTGCCGCCGTCGTCCTCGGAGATGTTGTTGAAGGCGTCGTAGCCGTTGACGATCTTGCCGGCCAGGTCGGAGTGCTGCTTGTAGATGCCGGTGTCGGTGAAGGCGATCACCATGCCCGCGTCGCCGTGCGTTGTGTCCCAGCCCTCGGCCGAGTGCATCTGCGGGTGGTGCCACTGGTCCTCGTACAGGCTGTCGTCCGGCGTCTCGAGCGGGTAGCAGATCCAGTTCGGCACCGCGTACTCGAAGCGGCCCGTCGCCATGAGCGACTCGGCAAGAGCGTTCTCCGCGTCGCCCGCGCGCTCGGCGCCGCGCCCGATCGGGGCGTCCACGATGTAGTAATCGACTTTCGTGTTCTGGCGGGCGCCGAGGTCGGCCATCAGCGAGCGGGCCGCGGCCTCCTCGCCCGCGCCGAGGCCCCGGCGCACGCGCACGATCAGCGAGCCTGAGAACTCCAGCGAGCCGGGCCGCTGCACGAAGCCGACGAACTCGCCGGACTTGTCGAACCGGCCGGGCCTGGTCTGGTCGGCCCCGGCGGCCTGGGCGGCCAGGCCGGCGAGACAGGCGACGATCAACGCGCTCTTCATGGAGAGTTCCTTTCAATCCCACGTCGGTGATGGCAGGCAGCCCCCTCAGGGCCGACCGCGGGCAGTGTACAGCCCGCCGCCGGGGGCTCCAAGCACAACTTCGGGGCCGGGGCGCGCGATCGGCGCGGGCTCGCGGGTCAGGCGGGGCCGAACCGCGCCAGGCACCTGTCGATCCGCGCGATCGCGCCCTCGCGCCCGACGAGCGCCAGCGTCTCGCCGAGGCCCGGGCTCACCGTGCCGCCCGTGATCGCCACGCGGAGCGGCTGCGCCACCTTGCCCATGCCAAGCCCCCGCGCCTCGCAGAACTCCTTCACCGCGGCGTCGACGGCCTCCGGCTCGAACGGCTCCGCCGACGCGAGCACCGGGCGGAGCTCGCGCAGGATCGCCAGCCCGCTCGGCTCCCCTTTCTGCAGCACCTTGGACACGGCCTTCTCGTCGAACTCGACCGAGCCGTCGGGGACGAGCGCGAAGCCGATCGGCTCGCGGCACTGGCCCAGCGTCTTCACCCGCGGCTGGATGGCCCTCGCGGCGATCGTGAACCGCGCGCCGAGCGAGTCGAGCAGGGCGCGGTCGTACCGCTCGCACCACGTGCGCAGCTCGCCTTCGAACACCGCGGGCGCGAGCGCCGCGAGGGCCGCCTGGTTAAACGCCGCGAGCTTCTCGCGATCGAACTTGGAGTGGCTCTTGCCGATGCGCTCGATGGAGAAGTGCTGCGCGAGGAAGGCCATGTCGAAGCGCTCGAGGTCGGAGCCATTCTCGTTCTTCATGCCGGGATTCCAGCCGAGGAGCGCGAGGTAGTTGCACAGGGCGGCGGGCAGGTAGCCGGAGCGGCGGAAATCCTCGACGTCGATCTCCGGGAGCTCGAGCTTCAGCTCGCGGGCCAGCGCGACGAGGCGGTCGGGCGGCAGTTGGCGGGTCTTGTCCTCGAGCCACGCCCCGAGGTCGGATTGTCCGATGATGGAGGCGGCCCTCGCCTGCGCGTCGGGCTCTGTCCGGAGCGCCGCGCGCACGGTCTTATCTTTGTCGCGTTTGCTCATCTTCGAGCCGTCGGCGTTGAAGATCAGCGGCAGGTGGGCGTACACGGGCGTGCGGAACGGGCTCCCGTCCTCGTGCGTGAGCGCCCGCTGCAGCGCGACGTGGCGGGGCGTGTTGTTCAGGTGCTCCTGCCCGCGCAGCACGTGGGTGACGCCCATGAGCTCGTCGTCGACGACCACGGCGAAGTGGTACGTGGGGAAGCCGTCCGCCTTGCGCAGGACGAAGTCGTCGGTGTGCTCCTCGTCGAACTTGATCTCGCCGAGCACGGTGTCGGCGACGTGGATCGGCGTGTCGGGCATGCGCAGGCGCACGACGCACGGCTCGCCGGCGCGCATCCGCGCCAGCGCCCCCGCGTGGTCGTAGTCGTCGCGCCGCCGGTAGCGGAACGCCTCCTTCCGTCCCTGCGCCTCCCCCCGCAGCCGCTCCAGCTCCTCGGCCGTCTCGAAGGCCGGGTAGGCCCGCCCGGAGCGCAGCAGCCGATCCAGATACTCCGCGTAGATCTCCAGCCGCTGCGACTGGTAGTAGGGGCCGACGCCCCGCCCGTCGCCGCCGAGAGTGGCATGGCTCCCGGTGGTGGCACGGCTCTCCGAGCCGTGCGTTTCCGCGCGATCGGCCCCGCCCCCTGCACCCGGCTCGGAGAGCCCGGCCACCTGGAACTCGGGCCCGTCGTCCCAGGCGATGCCGAGCCAAGCCAGATCCTCAAGGATGCCGCGGGCGGCGTCCTCGCTCGATCGCTTCTGGTCGGTGTCCTCGATGCGCAGCACGAAGCGGCCGCCGTGACGGCGGGCGTACGCCCAGCAGAAGAGCGCGGTGCGCACGCCGCCGATGTGGAGGTGACCGGTGGGCGAAGGAGCGAAGCGCGTGACGACTGGCGAGTCCGGCATGGTGGGACAAGGTTAGAGACCGGCCGCGCGGCCGGCAGGCGGGTTGTCCTCGTCGCGTCCGAGTCGTCGGGATCGTCGCCCGGCTGAATCCCGAACGCCTTCTCCGAAGAGCGGCTTTACGGCACTCCCCGGCTGCCCGTAGACTGGCCGTTGGCCCGCGAAACGCCCTGGACCCCCGACGGTGGTCAGGACGCGCTCGCGCGGCCCGACAAGCCCGCGCGGGTCCGAGCCGGCGGAGTGTCTCGCCGCGCTTGCCGCGCCCGACCACGCCCGACCCCGAGCGCCCCGGCGCCCGGGACTGGAGGATGGAGCCATGGCTGTACGCAATGTCGCCGACATCCGCAACATCGCCCTTGCAGGAGTCGCCGGGAGCGGGAAGACCACGCTCGCCGAGCGGCTCCTCTTCGCTGCGGGGGCGATCAACCGGATGGGGAGCGTGGAAAGGGGCGATACCGTCAGCGACTGGACCCCCGAAGAGAAGGAGCACCGCCACTCCCTGCGGCCCAGCGTGATGCATTTCGAGCACGAGGGGCACCTGGTGAACCTCGTGGACACCCCGGGGCTGTCCGACTTCCTGGGTCACGCGATCGCCGCGCTGCCGGCGGTGGAGACCGTCTGCATCGCGCTGGACGCGGGCAAGGGCATCGAGACGACGACGCGCCGGCTGCTCAACGTCGCCGCGGAGCGCAACCTGCCGCGGATGATCCTGGTCAACAAGATCGACGAGCAGCAGGCCGACCTGTCGGCGCTGACGGACCGGATCCGCGAGACGCTCGGCTCGGTGTGCGTGCCGATCAACCTGCCGGGCGTGGGGCGGGAGAGCGTGATCAACGTCTTCGACGGCGACGGCGCCGCCGGGCCGACGGAGTTCTCGAGCGTGGAGGAGGCGCACACGCAGATCGTCGAGCAGGTCGTCGAGGTGGACGAGGACCTCATGGCCGAGTACCTGGAGAAGGGCGACCCGGACGCGCTCGATCGCGGCAAGGTGCACGAGGCGTTCGAGCAGGCGCTGCGCGAGGGGCACCTGGTGCCGATCTGCTACGTGAGCGGCAAAACGGGCGCCGGCGTCGACCAGCTCCTGCACGTGTTCGCGTCGCTCCTCCCGAGCCCGCTCGAGGGCAACCCCCGCACGTTCATCAAATCGGACGGCTCGGTGTTCCACGCCGCGCCCGACGCGGGCAAGCCGACGATCGCGCACATCTTCAGCGTGGCGAGCGACCCCTTCGTCGGCAAGCTCGGCTACTTCAAGGTGCACCAGGGCACGATCAGGAGCAAGAGCGAGATCCACGTTGGCGAGGAGAAGAAGCCCGTCCGCATCGCCCACGTGATGCGCCCCCAGGGCAAGGACAACGCCGAGGTCGAGGCGCTCGGGCCGGGCGAGATCGGCGTGGTCGCCAAGATCGAGGAGGTCGGGTTCGACGGCGTGCTCCACGAGGGCCACGAGCTCGACGGCCTCAGGCTCAAGCCCCTGCCCCTGCCCAAGCCCATGTACGGTCTCGCCGTCGAGCTCAAGAACCACAAGGACGAGTCGAAGTTCGGGCCGGCTGTGGCCAAGCTCGCGGCGGAGGATCCGTGCTTCAGGGTCGAGCGGGTCGCCGCGACCAAGCAGACGGTGATGCGCGGCCTCGGCGAGCTGCACCTGCGCGTGCTGCTCGAGAAGCTCCACCACGGATTCGGCATCGAGGTGCAGACCGCCCCGCCGAAGGTCGCGTACAAGGAGACGATCGCGGGGCGCGCCGAGGGGCACCACCGCCACAAGAAGCAGACCGGCGGCGCCGGGCAGTTCGGCGAGGTCTGGCTGCGCGTGGAGCCGCTCCCGGCCGACCACGAGAGCGGCTTCGAGTTCGTCAACGCCACCGTCGGGGGCTCGATCCCGAAGCAGTTCATGCCGGCGATCGAGAAGGGCGTGCGCCAGGTGCTCGCCGACGGCGCGATCGCCGGCTATCCGCTCACGGGCGTCAAGGTCGAGGTGTACGACGGCAAGTACCACCCGGTGGACTCCAAGGAGGTCGCCTTCGTCACCGCCGGCAAGCGGGCCTTCATCGACGCCGTCCGGAAGGCCCACCCGGTCCTCCTCGAGCCCTTCGTCGAGCTCGAGATCACCGCCCCGAGCGACCACATGGGCGACATCACCGGAGACATGTCCACGAAGCGCGGGCGCGTGCAGGACACGCAGATGCTCGGCTCCGACGTCTGCGTGATCCGGGCCATCGCGCCCCTGGGCGAGGTGCAGAACTACTCCAACGAGCTCAAGAGCATGACCGCCGGCTCCGGCTCGTTCGTCATGGACTACAGCCACGACGAGCAGACGCCGGCGCACGTGCAGCAGGAGGTCGTCGCAGCGTACAAACCCCACGAGGAGGAGGATTGATCAGGGCCGGCCTCCGGCCGCCGCCGGGCTCCCCCGGCGATACCATCTGAAAGCGATGGCGCGGGCTGCGTCGGGCGTGCGGCCCGGCTTCGTTCCGCCGACGCTCTGGAGGACTGCCCGTGGCCGCCCAGAAGACCAACTCCGCGATCGTGTTCGTCGCCGTGCTCGTCGCGGCGGTGATCATCGTCTTCGCCATCTTCAACCGCGCCGGGCCGAAGACCCCCGGCGCCGACGAGACGGACGCGACGCCCCCCGAACCGGCCCCGCGGCTCGTCGAGGAGGGGTCCGGCGCGGACGGCGTGACACTGATCGATCAGACGACCGACACGACGAATCCCCCGGCGGCGCCCGCCGGCGAATCCGCGGCCGGGGACGGGGGCGAGGCGGTCGTCCCCAACTTCATCGACGCCGCGGAGCGCGGCGACGTCGCGGCGCTCGACGCGATGATCCTCGGGGGCGCGGAGCTGAACCAGGCCGATTCGGGGGGGCGGACCGCGCTCATGGCCGCCGCCGCGGGCGGGCACATCGACGCGGTGTTCACGCTGCTCAACGCCGGCGCCGACGCGGAGCTGCGCGACGCGACGCGCCGCTCGGCGCGAGACTACGCGCTCGCCCGCTACGACGAGCCGGGGACGACGATCGCCCGGATCATCGAGGGCGCCCTCGGGCCCGCGCCGGTGAGCGATCCGACGGACAAGTGAGCCTCCGCGCCGGCCCGCCGCCGCGCGAGCATCCCGGGCGGCTCTAGCCGCCCATCCCGCTCTGCGTCCGCCCGGCCTCGGCGGGGCTCCTCGCGCCTGCGCCGCCCGATTCGACGGAGGCCTTGATGTCGGCGAGGTCCTTGTCGAACGCCTTCACGACCGCCTTGCGCATCAGGGGCATGGTGAGCGCGCTCATCAGACGGGCCATGAAGGTTGTCGGCGTGGCCTCGAGGCTGGCCGAGAGCCGCGACCCGCCGCCCTCGGGCGCGACCGCGAGCGTGCACCTGTACAGGCACCCGCAGTTCTCCGCCTCGCACGTGTAGCTCTCGCCGGGGCGGAAGTCGGTAATCTCCATCTCCTCGGTCGCCTCGCGCCCGAACATCACGCGCGTCTCGCGCCAGCGCGTGCCCTTGCCGACCGGGCCCTCGGTCAGCACCTCGAGCCGCTTGATGCCGCTGATGCGCTGCGGCGCCCCGGCGAGATCGGTGATCTGCTCGAAGACGCGCTGGGGCGGGCCGTCGACGTGCGTGCTGGTCTCGAACCTGGGCATGCCTTGCTCCGGGTGGCGATTGCGCCGCGGTCACGAGCATACCAGGGCCGCCCCTCGGCTCAATCGTCGCCGTCGGGCCGATCGCCCGGCCGCGCGTCTCGCCCGAGGATCTCGCGAGCCCGCTCCGCGTCCTGCGCCCTGACCAGGAGCCGTGCCTTGCCCGGGGCCTCGGCCCGGAACCCGCTGGTGAGGCCGCCGATGATCCACGCGGCGATCCCCTCCGCCTCCAGCACGCCCCGCAGGATCGCGGCCTGCACCTCGCTCGCGGGCTCGGCGACAATCACGGGGTCGCGGCTGGGCTGGGGGGAAGGCATGCGCGGTACTCTACGGGAGTGGGGGAGGGGGCGTTCGGGGCTTTCGCGCGGGGCGTTCGCGCGGGGGAGGGTGCAGTGGCGAGGCTGACGCCGGCGCACGTGAACGCGGCCCGGACGCTCGCGGCGTGGGGCGTGCGTGTGGCCGCGCTCGCGCTGCTCGCCGTCGGCTGCTATCTCTTCCTAAAGAAGCTGCTCTTCGGCCTCGGGTCGGGCCAGGGTTTGGAGATGACGTTCCAGGTCTGGGACAACACCGGCGAGGAGCAGTCCACCTACCGGGGTCTTGCGATGATCGCGGTCGGGGCGGCGCTGGCTGCCGGCGCGCGGCGCATCGCCCGGTGGGTGGTCTCCGCGCCGGAAACCGGATGCCCGCGCTGCGGCTACGCGGGCGCGGCGACCGACACCTGCCCGGAATGCGGGCTGCGCGACATGTCCACCGGTTGACACACGCGTCGCGCCGCACGAGCCGGCTGCACTGCAAGGAGCACGCCATGACCGACCAGCCTCTCCACCCGGCCGCCCGCGCGTTCGTCGCCGACGGATGGGACGCCGCCTGGAGCAAGGGCCTCTGGGCGGCCTCCTGGAGCAGGTCGATCGAGGGCCTCACACCGGCCCAGGCGTCGTGGAGCCCCGCGCCCGGACGTCACTCGATCTGGCAGATTGTGCTGCACATGGTCTTCTGGCGCGAGACCTATCTGCGGCGCCTCGCGACCGGCGAGCAGACGAGCGACGAGGAGCGCGACCGCCTGAACTTCCCGGAGATCACCGGCGTGACCGAGGCTTCATGGGCCGACGCCCGCCGCCGCCTCGCCGAAACGCACGCCCGCGTGGCCCGCGCGCTGCGCGATCCCGATCCCAAGCACGACGTGCTGGCGGCCTTCCTCACGCACGACTGTTACCACATGGGCCAGGTCAACTACCTGCGGGCGATGCAGGGCCTCGCGCCCATCGAGTAAGCGGGCGCCCCCGGCAGTCGCCCCCGCGCCCGCGACGGCTACACTCCGGCACTTTCCGTTGGGGAGTAGCCTCCCGCAGGAGCGGGCGGGGCGATCGTCAGGACGGCGGGGATCTCCCGCCCGGTCGTTCCGAGCGGCAGAGCCGCACAGGCGAGACCAACATCGGGCCACCCGCGCCGGCCGAGCCGGCAGAAGGAGTGCTCGCCTGATGTTGGCACTGCTCGCCCATTCCCCGGCCGCGGCCGGAGGCCAGATCCCGCTCGTTCCCATCGCCATTTTCATCGGGCTGCTGCTCGCGCTGCTGGCGCTCGACCTCGGCGTGCTCAACCGCAAGGCGCACGTGATCAAGGCCACGGAGGCGATGCTCTGGACCAGCTTCTGGGTGACGCTCGCGCTGCTCTTCGGCGGCGTCGTCTACCTGGCCTACGAGAATCACTGGTTCGGCCTCGGGGTGGGCATGGTGGACGCGGTCTCGGGCCAGCCGCTCGCCTCGCCGGGCCGCTCGGCGCTCGTGCAGTACGTCACGGGGTACCTGGTCGAGCAGTCGCTGAGCCTCGACAACATCTTCGTCATCGCGACCATCTTCGCGTACTTCCGCGTGCCGGGTCAGTTCCAGCACCGCGTCCTCTTCTGGGGCATCATCGGCGTGATCGTCATGCGCGGCGCGATGATCGCCGGCGGCGCGGCGCTCATCCACGCCTTCGACTGGTCCGTCTACGTCTTCTGCGCGATTCTTTTCTTCTCCGCCATCAAGATGCTCGCCCTCAACACGGACAACATTGATATCGAGGCGAGCCTCGCCGTGCGCGTCGGGCGGAAGCTCTTCCCCATCCACTCCGAGTACGACGGGCAACGGTTCTTCACCCGAGTGGACGGCAAGCGCTACGCGACCCCCCTGTTCCTGGTGCTCCTCCTGGTGGAGTCCGCCGACGCCGTCTTTGCCCTCGACTCCATCCCCGCCATCTTCGCCATCACCACCGATCCCTTTATCGTCTTTACTTCCAACGTCTTCGCCATCCTCGGCCTGCGCTCCCTCTACTTCGCGCTGGCCGCCATCGTCCACAAGTTCAAGTACCTCAAGGTCAGCCTCGCCTTCCTCCTGGCGTACGTCGGCGTCAAGATGGTGCTGACGCACCACTACAAGATCGAGCCGCTGGTCTCGCTCGCGATCATCGGCGGCATCCTCGCCCTCGGCGTCCTCGCCTCGCTCATCAGCGACACC
>Ga0196977_1000658_pt1 | contig 16792 bp, 6 predicted proteins | sample S3v_1013CmetaG_FD_148634 | JGI IMG/M metagenome (GOLD analysis project Ga0196977, IMG submission 148634) | Soil microbial communities from Anza Borrego desert, Southern California, United States - S3+v_10-13C | ecosystem: Environmental > Terrestrial > Soil > Desert | place: USA: California...
CAGGGCATCCACCCGAGTCAGCGCCGCCACTGAATGTGGGAACAGTGAGCGTCAGGGTGCTTTGCCAGGCAGTGGGAATACTTACTGAAGCCGTACAGTTGCCACTACTGCCTAAGTAAGCAGGACCGTAGAGCAGCACTTTAGTAGCATCGGCAGGATCAATGGCAGCTGTGTAATCGTGCGGCGTACTCGTGTATACATTAATCGCGTTGGCAAGCAGAAGCGCGAGCTGCGATTCGCTCAATGTTCCTTCAGGACAGAAATTGCCGGTGATCTCGCTGCCGCAAACGGTGATGGTGATCGGCGTCGTGCAGTTGGAGCCAAAAACCATGCTGGACACACCTCCGCCGTATTCGACCGCTGCGTAAGAAGAGGCAGCGGTTTTGCAAGCATTGTACGCTATCAGCAAGCTGTCGCCCCAGTTCTCTGCCTCGGATTGCGTGTTGATCGGGTTGAGCTGCTCGATATAATCCGGCACACGGATGATGAAGCCGACTGTTCCGGCAGGATTGCAGCCGGGTTGTGTGAGTAGTCCGCCGCATGTGGGGCCGTTAGCAATGTTGTCGGGAGGATGATTCCAGTCGTGCAGAGGATAGCAGCCGTTACTGTTGCGGCGTTGGCGCATCAGCTCTGCTTTGCGGGATAAATAAAGGCTGCGGAAGATCTGCCATTGCGCATCGCAGCTGGTGCAACCTGCCAAGGTACCTGCCTGTGTCCACATGTCCGTGCCTGAACCATCATTGTCCGTCAGATAGCCGCTGACGCTGCTGCCGTCGTACATGGTCAGCTTGTCCCCTGCTCCTACTGCGCCCGTGGCAAAATACGGATCGGCATTCAGCAGGTTTTGTCCTACAGGGCTCTGCGTGCCGTCGATGTATGGTGTTGTAGAATTGGGATACGTGGTGGCCCAGGCATAGGTAGAGCCTGCATGAATTTCCACATCGAACTCCTGGCTTTCTTTCGTATCGAGGCACCATTCGTAGTGGCAATATTCGGGATGGAACTGTACAAGATATTCTGCAAAGCAGTCTTCCCAGTCATTGACCACGTCCGTCCAATTACCGAGACTATAGCTGCTTCCGGAGCAACCGGTCGCCGTATTGTTCAGGTAGTAATTGAAAGCGCTCCAGCTGAAAGTGGTCCCGGTGGCATTCTCGATATAGTCTTCCATCCAATCGGTAGCTTCGTAGTATTGTCCGCCTGGGCTCAGGTCGTCTTTGAAAATATCCAGCATCACCTCGCACGCAACATCGGCCGTATCCGCGCCATTGAGCAGGCAGCTGTCCCGCAGGCAGGTTGCAATAAAATCCGTACGGTCTGCGCCGGTAAGCTCCATGGCATCAGCAAGCTCAGCGCAGTACTCGGCGCAATCGTTACAGTCGTTGGTCGGTACGCTATACTGGCTGTTCAATTCGGTGAGTGAAGTAATGCAGGTGCCGGGAAGACCTGCGATAAAATCATCAACGGCATCCTGCAATGCAAGCGGATCAAGGGTCAGCTTTTTTTCAATTCTGTAAGTTCCTACCCGAGGGAATTGAACAGTAAAAGATAAGGTCAGGTTATTGGGGTTAACCTCGTGAACAACATGGATAAGCGGAGTGCCGGTATTCTGCACCACGTTGTTGCAACCGTCGTAAATGTCGATGGTAAGCAGATATTTACAATCTCCAGAGATGCCGGCACATAGCGCGCTGTATTCTTCAGGAGTGATCTCGTAACTAAAATCGTAGTCACTTCCCGGGTTGGTGACAAGGAAGTTGGAATAGGCCACCCAGGCCTGCTGAGCAGGATCATAATGGTTGAGGTAATCGAAATTATCGGTGAAGCTCTGCAGCGCATAATCTTCTACGGCATCCATTGCTGAGGGCTTATCTCCCGCCAGCGAGGTGGCAACAGCTCTACCTGAAAGATCAAGATAGCTCAAGGATAGTTGTCCATTGGGATCCTTTGTTGCTTTCAAACTGTAATGCTCTGTATAGCCAATCTCATTTCCAAATAAGCGGTCCAGCTTATCTTGTGAAGCAGTAGCGTAGAAATACTCCACTTCATGGCCAGACGCACTTTCTATTTTATGGTTTTCCCCCGCCTGCGATTCTTTTTTAACACGTCCTTCCCGATCGTACATCGTTTGGACAAAAGGGTAATTGTTCGCAGCTGGAATAGCAGCATGAAATGCATAATTTTTTTTCCCGTTCTGGTCAGAATAATAACGGCTGGCACCTTCGGTATTCTTCATACCTCCTGCCCCCCCCATGCTGCAGTTACTATTGTTGAAAAGAGCATCGTTGTCAAAATCCTGCCGGCTGTAAAGCGAGCCGGAAGTATTTAGACTAAACTGCGTATGAAATTTAAGGTTGCTGCTGAAGGAAGCTGTTGGCGCAGGAAGTGTCTGAACAGCTGCCCGGCCTTCATAATCATAGAATATTTCTCCTACTAATGCAATATTGTCAGTGTTGCGCAACATAACTGATTGACGTTGACGCATATTTCCATCAAAAAGTGTCAGTCCTTCTTTGCGCAATCCATCCTCAGCGTAGTCTGCGCTATAAGCCCAATTCCGATCTCCGTAGGGATTCGTCACTGCCACAGTCGACCCCGCAGTGCCCCAAACGCCTTCTTTGCGATGCGTGAAATCACTGCCGTGCCGTCCTGCTCCGCGAATACGATAGAGAATATCGCCATTGTCGAACAGCGTATTGATGGTATACGATTGCGGAGTTGTGAGCGTCACGCGCGTCGCCTTGCTGTAGTCCGGTGAAGCCTGCGCTGCTGCATCATAATCGCTCACGTATAACCATTCCAAGTCATATTCTTCCGCACCGGGTAAATATTCCCAGTAAAAAGTCATCGTACCGTTTGCCGCATCCACAGTGTGGTTGATGTCGGGTACGGCGGTCTCGTCAAAATCATAATACCGCTCTACTTCGATCTCGCTCTCCAGCAGCACGTCGTTGGGAAGCGCAGCGATGCCGCTTAAAGTAGGTGCAGCGGTCACTTTTACTTCCGTGCGATAGCCGGGTGTAACGGCCTGGTAAACGCTTTCTGCCGTATAAGTGGAGCCGCCCGCAGGATCATAGCCGATCGATAGAGTTTTTGTTTCGGTCGCCAGCAGTGAGCCTGTCGTGCTGTAAGTTTTAATTTCGATGGGCACACTCACGGTCCATGAAGCCGAATAGAATTTGCGTTGCGAATCGAGGTACTTCAGGCGCACACGATTGATCACGTTGTAGTTGGTGAACACGTTCGGCCATGTACCCGGGTTGGCAAACATGTACGGATATTGATCATCCTGTAAGTAGATTACAGCCTGGTTCGCGATCTGTGTGCCGTGGTACTCGGCAGTGAAATTAGTAACGCCCGCACGCAATACAACGGCAGGCCATAGTACTGCAGCCAGCAGCACCATCAGCCGATAGAAAGGGTTATTCTGTCTCATGTTTCAGGCGATAAGATTTGTATGCAGTATTCACAACAGGCCTTCCCTTTTGGTAGGAGACGAACTTCTCTTCGTCAAAATAGGTGTCAGCCGGACGCTGCGTATTCGTCGTGTCGTAATCGAGTTCGATCTTGTACACGTCATAAGCTTCGTTGTTTGTGTTCTGTGCGTAGAAGTAGATCACCTTCCGGATGAACTTCGTCTGCTCATCAACGTAGAGCTCGGTCTGAGTGATGTAGCTTCTTTTGCTGTAAAAAGTAAAATGCCTGAGTCCTTGTTTCACACCACGGTACACCAGCGAATCGCCTCCCCTCATCATCGAGTCGATGTTGGGAAGCTGCACGGATGAACGATTCCGTTTTTTCTTCGCCTTGTCATCGTCGAGGTAAGTGATCGAGCGCTCCTCATGGTCGATAATAACCGTGCAATCGTCGTTGACGATCATTTCGTCCGTTCTGAACTTCGAATAGTAATTGCTTCTGGATTTACGGATGAGACCTTTTCCTAATAGTTCTCCTTTTATATCTGATCTGCTCGCATAACTGCGCACGTCTACGTCGACGGATAGGTATTCTGACGCTGTGTAGGCCTGGGTCGTTTGCTTGAGCAGCTCTGACGGCTTTTGTGCTGTGAGCCGCAAGGTTGCGGACATCAGGAGGAATGTAATTAAAACGAACCTTTTCATTATTGCTTCACGTTTGAACTGCGACCTTCTTTGATGGTTTTGATGCCTTCGACGGTTTCCTTTTTCACCTTGCTCAGCTTGCCTTCGCTGTCGTAGATATAGTACGTGGCGTAATTGTTGGCATCGAGCTCCGCCACCAGTTTAAGGCTGACAGGATCATATACATAAGTGATCATATTCGCATCAAACGGATGGATCCGGATATCATCGAAGTAATCCGTGGAAGCGGGCGATGACTGGTTTTTCATAAGCACCTCAACGTATACTGCACCTGCGGGCAGATCGAAGCTCTCGAATACGCGCTGCCACCCTTCGATAATCTTCCCTGATGCGCTGAATGTGTAAAGAGCGATCTGCGTACTGGATGCATTGGAGATTTTTACCTGGATCTGCGGGCTGCTGTAAGAAGTAACAGGGCCGAGACTACTCACCTGTTTCACCCAGGCGCTTAAGACATATTTTTTATCCGGGATGGGAGAAAAGCGTCCTAGACAATCGCAGGTATCCATTCCGAACGCTTCAGAAGGATCAGACTCGACAATTGCTTCAGCGCGCTTGTCGTCGGCATATGTATCGCAGTTTTTGCTCCAGATCATGCGTGTGATGCTCGACTGATCGTTATCCACAAGAACGAGGCTGTAATCTCCAGTATGATGCTCATCTGTTGTGGTATCGATCGAGCTGAGCAGACCCCAATGATCGAAGCTGCGGCATTCCATCGGATACGCATAGTCTTCAAAAGCATCGAAAGCAATTTCCTTGTGGCGGGCGTTGGCTGCTACAGCCGTTACAAGCGAGTTATCGTACTCGTAAAGCGCAGCGGAATAATTTCCAATCGCGTCTTTGTTCTCGAGCTCGAATGAATAAGGTGAATATTTGGTGATCGTGGATGAACTGATCCATTTCGCTGAATTCTGTGAAGGGTCCTTCCAGTTGAATGGTGAGAAATCTGCGAAAATGCCGTCCTCGCGGATGTTGTCGTTTTGCGTGCGTGAAGTATTGTAGGCATAAGAACGCAGAGGACGCCAAAGTCCGCGCACACCGTGACGATAAGGGTTGATCACATCTGCAGGCTCCAACCCTCCTTCTTCGCATCCGGCGCAGGGGGCCTGCCAGATATCGGAGTATTCAAGAGCTGCGGCATTCAGCACGTCGGTAGGCGTATTGCTTGTCCACAACTGCACCGGGCTGATCTTTTCAGTGCTGCCGGTATTCGGATCGTATGCAACGAAGTTGCCAACTCCGCCCGAGGAATTCTCGTGCAGCGCCAGGCTGCCTGCAACAGCGGTCAGCTGATTGCGGCGTCCGGAGCGGATCACCGAAATGCTGTTCAGGTTAGGACTGCCAGAGTTGGAAATCAACACACCATTGACATCCACCAGGTCGATGAATTGCACGGCGCCGCTCGAAGCTTCTCCTACTTTTACGACTGTATAGCGAGCATCCGTTCCACCAGCGTTAAAATCAACCCATACTTCATCACCCACTGCAAAATAATCCTTGGATGTTTTTGCTGCAGGAATGTAACTGTTGATGTCGATCCGTCCGTTCGCACCGACAGGAATGGGAGATGATGCGCCTTTACTCACCGCAACGCGTGAGTTTTTATAAGCGCCCTCCATAGCGGCGTAATACCAATGCGCAGGATAGCTGAAGTTGAAAATATCGTCCTTGAATTCGTTCGTTACTTTGGTCAGTACCGGCTGACCGGTTTCCACGTCGTAAGCGAGGTTCTGCGTGCGGATGATGGATTCCCCGGTCTGGGTTACTACCTCCTTCAGGATTCCTGTACGATAAATGATCTTATTCGTCACCACCGTTCGCAGGCTCGCCTGGTGTTTGGCAATGTTCGGCAGCGGCATGACAAAAGCAAGCAATGGCGATGTTGATAATTCAAGGTTCACCATTCCGCCTCTCGATTTGGAAGCCTCTCTGTTCTCCATGACGTCGATGTGAATGTCATGGCTTTCGCCGACGACCGCTGTCTGAAAGTAAGGAACCGGTACTCCGTTTAGATCGTTCTGCGGCACCATGACCTGCACTTTGTTGGAGAGTTCGTTGGTCACGTCAGGGTGATAAGGTTGCTTGGTTTCATAAACGAACTCCTGCTTCGAGATCAGTGTTTGTCCTGGCGCGCCTGTTCCCGGGCGCGTCAGTTGTGAGACCGATTTCGGCTTACCTGCCATATCGTTAATGATAACACTGTAACCCTGGCTCCGCGCCATTCTCTTTTTATAGCTGGAATAAATGCCAGGGATCATGATCGGGCGGATTATTGAAGGATCGCTGGATAAATCGGTTTGGTCGAAGATGACCGGGAAATCTTTGGGAGTGTAGAATTCATACACCATGATCGGCGCGGCTGAATGTAAAAGGCTGTTGCTCGCATCTTCGCTTAACGCTTTGGCAGGCGCAGTGCTTTTTACCACGATGCGACGATAACCTACAGAAGGTCCTGGGTAATAATTCTGCATCAATGGTGTTTCGACAAAAAGATGCTCATTCCCCACCATGGGTGTAGAGTTGACATAATTAACGGGATTACGCAGAGCGCTTTCTTCTCCGCCGGTATGCGGCTCGTAGGCGACTCCGCTGGACGTGTTATCTTCCATCGTATAAGAATACTCCTGACCATACTCGAAATTATCCGTATTCGATCCGTTCACCCAGGCACCGCTCAGCTTCAAGGATTTTACGCGAGCGCCTCCGCCGTACATGCGACCGTCGTAATCGCACAGACGCAGGATCGAGCGGCCGTTCAACTGCATCTTGCGGCCGAAATGCTTCAAGTTCGCCCAGACATTGTAGTCGGCGACTTGAGCTGCGATATCATTCGCCATACCAGGTACAGATGCGATAAAATTGAAGAGCTGGTTGAGCGGGTTGTTTGTCTGCGGAAGCGGCGTGAATGCGATCTCCGGCCGGTTATAGTGGAGGTGCTGAATGGCTGCTTTTACGATCGGATTCAGCGTCATGCTGTTGGTCTCGCTTGCGTCTTCACCTTTAAGCGTGATGTATCCGATATCAAAATTTGACGAAGGCCCGTTGCTGTAATCAAAATTATAATCCCCGGATGCATAAGAGATTTCTGCATAACCGGCCACTTCGTCATAATGATTGCCCTGCGTCTTCAGATCCATCATCGCTTTGAAGTAAACTTTAGTGATGCCGCCATTGTCCAGGAACTGCTCCTTGAAATCATTCGCAGTAGCAGTATTCGGAACAGGCGCGTCCAGCTTGAAGTAAAATCGATAGCCGTCCGGACTCGTAGATGTATTCGTTGGATTGTGAATATCTACGGATGTTGGAGAACCGCTGCGGCTCATTACGCAGGATGAAGGATCGTCATATGCCACAATGTCGTACATGTGCATAGCCTTCTTGTTTTCCACGTAAGCATAATCGTCCGATTCATACTCCACGTTCAGCGTACCGCCAGACGGCAACTTGATCTGCCTTAGCGACCATATTCCCGCACTCGGTGCGGCATCCTGAGGTGTGTAAGGTCGATCGACGAAAGGATATGCGGTCGAAGCATAGGTATCGTTGTTCTTATAATTTCCCCATCGATCGATATTCAATGGGTTGTAAAGCGGGTTATCAGCTGAAGGAGAAGAAATGGATCCCGGTGTTCCGTAGAGGAATTCATAGGGGCTGAGTTCCCCGCGTGTCGATGTTTCGTTCGTGAAGTAAAGCTTCTTTAGGGTGAGCTTTCCTTTACGCGTGTTCACGTCGGCCGACGAGCCGGCAGTGACCGTAGCGCCATTTTCGTCTACCGGTGCGCCCGTATTGTTAGGAACATTCGGGCACAGATCATAGGTGTAACGGAAGTGTACGGTTTGAAGCGCCACCGGCTGAGTGCGGAGAGAACGTGCCACGAGATCTTTGTAAAATTCCCGCTTGCTGTACAGTTGCACCTTGTCGAGCTTGTACATGCGCTCGGAACTGGCAGGACTCGAGGGGCGGCCGCCCTGGATATCCGTCTTAGCAGCCACGGCATCTTCGCGCTGCGACAACGTAAAGACTGCAATGTGCGTTTTCGTCTCGATTGACTCGAGATAATATTCTTCTTTATCTCCTTTGGTGACGGACCCGCGGTCGTCATTCAGATTGCCGATGCCGCCGTGCATGTAACTAGCACCTTCGTACGGAACGCGCCATTGGAAATTGCTGGATTTTTTTACGTAATTGAATCGGACCCAGTAGCCGAGATCATCATCACTGGGGCCGTTGTCGGTCAGATCCACGTAGTCGGCCGATACAACAGCGGTAAGCAGCCAGGAATGCACGTAAGCAGGCAGTTCCGTCTGGTTAAGGAACTCATCGTAAGTTCCGCTGGGGTCGATATCCTGGCCGTTCGCCGGAACGCTCACCGTCGCGCTATTGAAGTTATTTCCCGTCGGGACGGCAAAACTGGCATCGACCTGCGTATTGTTGTACGCCGGAAGACCGTACACGTAACGCATGCCGTCCGGCTGCAAAACGCTGACTTCCGATAAATGGTTCAGTTTGTCACCTGAAGACGGGAATGTTTTGACAGTGTTATTCCAGTACGTATTCCCGCCGCCTGATGACGAAAAATACCCGGTATTCCGAGTGATCCCGTAATCGTCCGCTTCGTAAGAGCGCAGGTATTCAATATTAGCAGCACGACGCTTTCGTTTCTTATAACTGTTTGTCGTCGACGATGCAGAGATCGGGGAGGCATCACCGGAATAACGAATGAACTGATTCTCCGCCCGGAAGTACCTGTTGAGCCAGCCGCCTTTATCATCTTGTTTCGTCAGCGCTGCACGCACCGCCTCTTCCCCGCCCCATTGAGCAATAAAATCATCACTGAGCAGCTCACCCGTTTTTTCACCGTAAACTCTGAAGTTTACGCTTTCATAAGCAGGATCATTTCCGGGATTCAGGTTGACATAAGAATCCAGTTCATCCTCAAAAGCAAGATCCGAATTGACGTCATCTGTAGGATACCAGTCGCCTGATCGTACAGCGCCCGAGCCGAGATTAAAGCCTGCGCCGATATGGTAAAGGTTTGCTGTATTACCGTACTCAAGCGTAAAATCATATTCACGATCCTTACTGCTCACCGCTGCATCGCTCAGTATAGGCACTTCATTGCTGTAGGGCCGGAACTGTGCGCCTGCACCCTGTGCCGTTTGCGAATAAAGATCGTGCGTGAAGCTTGAAGGCGCCAGGTTGGGTACTTTTTTCGAATACGGAATATTGTCGCGCTGGAAATCGCGCATGTCTTCTCCTCCTGCGGCACGGTCGTAGAGATAGCCGTAAGAATCGCTCGTTGTTATTCCGTCATTTTGCATAGAAGAATAATTAACGAAGCCGGTCCATGCATTCGGCGTCTCGGCATAAAAAGAGCCGAATGCAAGCGGCACGTGCCCATTCGCAACTGTAAAAGGAAAAGTACGGTTGATCGTCGATGCGGATACTTGTGGAACCGACTGCGTAAATGAAAATGAAAGCCGGCTGTCGCCGCCAAGGCCTATGCCTCCATCTTTGTTGCCGTGCCACTCCTTGTTCCAGCCCATAGCGAAGGAGGTAGATTGCAGTCCCTGCCGGGAATTGATGGATGCCCCGAGTGCATAGTTGACCGTCGCCCCGAAAAAAGAGTGTTCAAGACTTAGCTTAGGTTCGACGCCTACGCCATTCTGTGAATCAAACGACAGGCCAACTCCTATGGGCCCGAGGCTGGTTTTTTTAGGTGAGAGATTCGCCCTGACACCGACTCCGCGGTAACGATTATAATATACTTGCCAGGAAAAAGCAGGAGGATTGCTGTTAGGAACAGGCACTCCGAAATTTTTATCGATCTCCGTACGAAGATCCATGCCGACTGTCCAATCCTGTTTTATGCGGGTAGTTTGTACTACATCATCGCCGTTGAAATCATCCGGCAATCCGCGAAGCTGTCGATTGATAGCGCCCACATTCACGTTCCAGCCTAGACCCACCCAACTCGCCTCCTGCTCCATTCCTACACCGGAGTGATAAGCCAGGTTAATCGGGTAACCGCCATTGGGGCCTGGAACTGACAGGAGAGGAATGTTGTAGGTGAAATCACCCGAGTACACATCCACCATATCCGATGTGCTCACGGGCTCGAAGCTGGCGAACTCTTCCTGGGCAGGGCCGGAGGTCAGCGCAAATACCTGAAGTGGCGCCAGCATCTCAGCGAGCAGGCTGAAAGCAAGGTACAATGCAACTACCTTGAATGCTTTCTTTTCACGAATGGCTTTAAGTATGTTCATGTTACTGTACGATTAATGCAGGTACTTGTTGAATGTCTTGTTCCGAGATTTCGAGCTTTATCAAACCGTTCCCGAATACTTTGTCATTAATGAGGATCGTCCGATCTGCAGCGGTGCCTGTTTTTTCGAAAGCCATCAAGATATCCGCATATGGTGCAAGGCCCTGATGATTCTCATAGTGATAAAGCATACACGGCAGAGTATCATCGTTCGCTACGAGATGAATGTCCTGGCGGAAATCAAACATGAGATAGGTGTTCCTGGTATGATAATCATCCTGCGAGTTGCAATTGGCCATCAACACTTCGCCTCCGTTTGCGCTCCCTACTCGCAGGTGATAATATTCCATGCCGGACAGCCGGGCTTTTCTTTCCTGAATAAATGCTGTGGTAAGCAGCTTATCATCGGCTTCCTTTGCAGTGATGTATTCGAGCGGACGGTACTGCAAGTCATACTGAATCCCGTCAATGATCTTTTGTTTCAGCAAGCCATGCTTCGGGTTTTCCACCCATTGCACCAATTCGGCAGGCGTTGCTGAAGGCATACGGTTGCAGGCAACGGCTGACAGCAGTAGGACGCATATCGGTATAGTTCTCATTTTCCCTGGTAGCGTTGATTGAGATATTGAACGGCCTGGTCTGTTACATTAAGCTCTTTATCGGCATGCATGATCACGCCGCTTCCGTCCGCTCCGTAGATGTAGGTGTAATTTTTTTCTTTGCCGAACTCCTCCATATACTGGGTCATCTGCTTTGTGATCTGTTCGTTGTATTGTGCAGATACGGCGCTGTTGTCTTCGTCAAATTGCTGCTTCTTTGTCAGGTATTCCTGCTTTTTCGCCTCGAAAAGCTGAAACGCCGGAACATTTTTTTCGTCATCCTGTAATTGCGCCGACATAAGCTTGAGTTGCAATTCCAGGCTGTCAAGTATGCTTTTCCGGGATTGCGCCATTGCATCGTATTTGGTCTGAAGCTCTTTTTTCATAGCAAAGTCGTTGTATACTTTTCCCAGCTCAACATAAACCGTTTTCGGTTTGTTGAAGTGCTGCGTTGCCACGAAGGCGGTGAGCCCGGCAATACAGACCGTCAGTGCAAGATTTATCCAGCGTTGCATAAGCTTAGTTGTTTTTAAATCGCAGATACCATTTTTCGCCTTTCTCGTTGGTCACTTCAAGAACGTAATATCCTGCAGCAAGCGGTTGATTGTTGCTGTCGTACAGGTCCAACCTGAAACGGTTATCGCCATAAATAGCGCTCTGCAGGTTTCTGCTGCTCAGTATCAATGACACATCAGCATTGGTGTTCGTTTCGATGACTCGATAGTTCAATGGCTGAATGAGTACCGAGGAGGATTCATTATACTCGTCGTCGAACTTGAACCATAGGCTGTTGCTGGCTTGATAGTAATTACCATCCAGCTTTTTCTTCAGCGTGGCGTATCCGCGGTATGCCGGTTTGCTGACGGCAATTGCCAGTTTTGCGGCTCCCGAAACAAATGTTACGTTTGACTGCGACGTAACGCCTCCCTGAGGCCAGTTCAGGCTCAACGCCGATTGTCCGATATCATCCCATTGCGAACCATCCCAGGAAGCCACGCGCAAACTGGCCAGGTTGCCGGTAGCGCAATTGGAATTCCAGTCCAGTCTGGCAGTAACATTCGAGCTTCCGGCAACCCTGTTAAGTGTCCAGTATTCACATGTGCTGACGCTTTCAAGGGTGTTGTCTTTACTGTCAGTATCGTAAAGCGGATCAGGATTCGCCGCCAGGTATTGCGCATCAAACTTATCCCCCGTCGCCGAAGGCGCTGAAATCTCCAGCGGATGAAACGCAGAACTATCCGGCAGCAGCGTATCTCCTAACGGAAAAACAAACGCATCATTCCCCGTCTTCCGCACCAGCCCGTGCACATACGCCCCGTCTCCCCCACCCACGCAAGTTGCATTGTCAGCAAACTCCAGGTAATTCGTCGAGGTCGTCTTGATCCTTCCCTTCGTCAGCGTGCAGGCGCCGGTGATCTTCACCGGGCAATCCAACGTCAGCGATCCGGGAGAAGTGCTGCGGTTGAACGTGACGTTGACGAACGTTTCCTGCGCGCCGCCGCTCTTCGAGATCTTTTTGTAGCTGTTGCCGTCGAAGACAACCGTGCTGGTTCCGGCAGTGAATGTTCCGTTGTTTGTCCATGCGCCGACGTTGATGGTGTTGCTGCCTGCGCTCAGCGTCGTGGTGCTGTTGATCGTCAGCGTGCCGTTCACGTCCAGATTTCCTGTGAGCGTGATCGTCGACCCGCCGATGGTAAGATTGTTGAAAGGCATAGCGGCGCTGCTGCCTGTTTGCTGCCCGTCGAGGTTCAGCGCACCATAGAAAACAACGGTTGACGTGCCGGGATCTACCGTACCTGCCGAATACGTCCAGCCGCCGCTGACGGAGATCGTGCTCGCAAGCGTCAGCGTGCCGGAAGCTTTGTTGACAACAATATTGGGAAGTCGCCCGCCGCCCGCCGTGCCGCTGCCGGTGAACGTTTGAGCGCCGGTGCCGTCGATGCTGATGGTGGTGGAGCCCGGGGAAGGATTGGAAACTGTATTCGTAACAGTGAGATTCCCTTTTGCATGCAGTACGCCGTTGCTGAGACTGAAAGCGCTGGCCCCGACGAATTTTGTTTCACCCAATGCAGTCAGTTCGGTGCCTGCAGCAATGAAGCTGCCCGAGCCCCCGGTAAACTGGATGTTATTCAATGTCTGCGTACCGGTGACGGTTGTTGCGTTGAAGCAGACTGTGCTGCTGCCGGCGCTGATCGTGCCGTTTGTCAGGGTCCAATCGCCTACGAGCGAAATGACGCTGCTCAGGTAAAGCGTTCCGGAAGGTTTGTCGATGACGATATTCGGAAGCCGGCCCGCGTAAGCTGTTCCGCAACCGGTAAAGGTTTGATCGCCTGTGCCGCTGATCTTGATGGTGCCGTTGCCGGCCGTGTTGACGGCGTCGTTGCTCACGGTAATATCGCCTTTGATGTCCAGCGTCCCGGTGCTGATGGAGAAAACCGTGTTGCCGGTGATCTCGAAATTTCCCAGCACGGTAACAGTGGTTCCGCCGGCAATAGTGAGCGTCACCGATCCGCCCTGCTTCAGGTGATTGAGCGAATGCGAGCCGCTCATCGTGAGACTCGCCGAGAGAAAAAGCGTGCTGCTGCCTGCATCGATCGTGCCCGCCGTATACGTCCAGTTGTTGAATACGCTGATCACGTTGACCAGGTATAACGTGCCTGAGCTTTTGTTGATCGTGACTTTCGGAAGTTCCCCTTGACCTGCAGTGCCGCTGCCGGTCAGCGTCTGATCGCTTGTACCGTTGATCAGGATGGTAGCAGAGCCTCCGCCGCCGGTTGAAGTATTGGTGACGGTAATGTTTTCTTTTGCTTCGATGGTCCCGTTATTCAGCGTTACTGCTGTGCTTCCCGGGATCGTGAGCGTACCGTTTACAGTCAGCGTAGTGCCGGATGCGATGGTGTGTGTGCCGGTCGCGAACATTACCGCGTTAAGCCCGTGAGAACCCGTGATGGTCTTGCTGTTGATGTAATACACCGTGCTGCTGCCTGCGCTGATCGTGCCCTGCGTGTATTTCCAGTCTCCGCCGGCGGAGATCGTATTGACGAGCGAAAGCGTGCCCGATGATTTATCGATCTCGATATTCGGAAAACGGCTGGCCGCCACGCTGCTGATGCCGGTTAGATTCTGGCTTCCCGTTCCATCGATCACGATCCATGTCGTGCCGCCGCTCGAAGCATGCACATTGGTCGAATTCGAAGCGGTCACGTTTCCTTTCGCGTGAATTTTTCCACCCGTCAACCGGAGGTAGCCGGAGCCGGTCTGGTGGTTCAGCGTCAGGTTCCCATTGACCGTCAGCTCGGTTCCCGTTGTGAATGTGTATATGTAGTTATTGATGCCTCCTGCGAAATTCACGTTGTTCAATGCAAAAGTGCCTGCAATGGTCAGCACGTAATCAAACACAACGGTGCTCGTGCCTGCATCGATCGTTCCCGCAGTATGGGTAAAATCGCCTGCGATGTAAATGACATTATGAAGGTATAGGGTGCCTGAGCTTTTATTGATCGTGATAATGGGCAGGTGAAATCCTCCTCCGCTCGTAAAGCCGTAAATGTTCTGGCTGCCTGTACCGGTGATGGTAATGGTCGTAAGATGGCTCAGCGTGTGATAGTTGTTGCTCACATAAATATCTCCTTTCACGTCGATCGTACCGTCGCCTGTGAGGTGAAGCTGGTGTGTGCCGGTAATCTTCAGATCCGTAACGGTAAACGTGGTCCCGGATGCTACGATCACGGATGTGCCGTTGGCAGTCGGGTTGATCTCTACGATGTTGAACGTGGTGGAGCCGGTATGCGTTCTCGAACTGGTGCCATTGAAATAAACGGCGCCGCCGTTCGCCGCAAAGCTTCCGCTGCTGAGCGTATAATTCCCGGTAATGGTCAATGTTCCGCTCGTAGAAGTGAAAGCTGCGCCGGAAATGGTGAGCGCGCCGCTGACCGTGATGTTGGCGGAACCACCGCTGAATGTTCCGCCGGAAAGGATCATATTACCGGTGCCGACGTTGATCGTATTGCCGTTCTGAGTGATCGTAGCAGTGTATGTGCCTTGCATCTCCAGCTTGCGCACGGCGACGGCGGCGCTGATGTTGCAGCTGTTGTTGCCGTTGCCGTCGAAGATCGCATCGTCGCCGGAGCCCGGAACGGTCGAGCCGGGCGAACCGCCGCTGCTGGTCGACCAGTTGCTGCCTACGTTGAAGTTGGCGCCGGAAGCTCCGACCCAATAATAGACTGTGGCGAAACTTTCTGCGGCGAACAGCAGAACGAAAAGCGCACACAAAAGGCAATAACGTTTCATGCTCATCAGATTTAATGATCAGCTCGGTTAATACAGGATCACGCACGGTGTGACTGCACCGCAGCAATCGCAATCATAAAAGTCGAACGCGTGAGGGTTGCGCTCCGGCTCAGGGGATGCTACCTGTACACAGGTGAGCCGTGATGCAATTATACGGTTGCGAAAATGCGTTTGTCAAGTACTTACACGCAAAAAAAATGACGAGTTGATGAATTTTGCGACGCAGTTTACCAATGAAAGAAACGGGTTGATCGGCGGCGAAAAAAAATTCGCAGGATTTTTTCAACAACCTTTCGCGCTCCAGGATATGAACAATGTGCGACGATGCCTTGCGGGTTGACGGATAATTGGTTTCAGGCTACGGATGAAGCACGCCGGTTGAGGAGCGGTAAAAGTTCCCTGTTGCAACGAAATTTTTCGGCATATTTTTCAACAACCTTTCAGAAGATGTGGATCGAACGGATAAAAAGAACGCGAAGCGTGATTTTACGTTTTTATCTTTAATTACGACTCATTAGTAAGAAACAGAAGAATCGGGAGAGGCATTCAGCCAGCTGTTTTTCTTTTTTCTCATTGAGGAATTCAGCAGTTTATCGAATTGCAGAAACGAGCATCAGCAGCATGAGCACACAGCAAATTAAAGCTAAAGCGGTCGAGCTGTTTCGGGAAGCGCGGTTCCTGGAAGCATTGGAGACGTTGTGGAAAATGGATGCCGATGAATTTATCCTCTACGTTTTGAATGTTAGAAAAGCGAGCAGTCGTCCGGATTGGCTGCTGCACGAAACAGCCGGTGCGCTGTTCTGGGATGAATTCGTTTTGAGGCAGGATGTTTTCCCCAGGCTTTTTCAATCTGCTTATTCCGAAGATTTGCTGCTGATCTATTTTAAAAAATCCAATCGGCCGGGAAGCAAATTGCTGCCGGCGCTCGCAGAAAATTTTCCGGAGGTGCTGCTGGCAACGATACGCGCCTCGGGTGTATTCCTGAAAAAAGAATGGACGGACGCGTTGTCGGCCTTTAAGACGATTCCTGGTTTCGACATTCACGTGAAAACCTGGGCGCACTTGCAAACGCACGAGAGCGAGCTCTGGCAGCACGTCCTGGAAAAGCTCAGCGCGCTTCCCTCCTGCTCTGTGCATGAGCTGCTGGCCGAGGTCACGATCTGGCTGGAGCAGGAACGCTTCAAAAGCAACGAGGTCAAAAATATTCACCGGCTGGCCAGGGTGTACAGTTTGTTCGTGGAAAAGCTTCTTCCGCTTGCGCCGCTCAGGGAGCAGAAAAAGGAACTTACGGAAGACGAGTTCTTCACCGTTTTTTTATCCCGCCTGAAAACAAAGCGGCACGAAGCGTTCGCTGCTTTGCTCGGCGCCGCCGACAGCTGGCTGTACTTTTACGAGAGGATTGTCGAGCCGTATATCTATGGACCGCTGATCAGGCCGGTGGAGGAGAACGAGGCTTTGTTTTTCCGGACCTCGCCCGAATATCATTATGCTTCGCTTGTCGACGGCGTGCGATA
>Ga0196977_1000660_pt1 | contig 16759 bp, 9 predicted proteins | sample S3v_1013CmetaG_FD_148634 | JGI IMG/M metagenome (GOLD analysis project Ga0196977, IMG submission 148634) | Soil microbial communities from Anza Borrego desert, Southern California, United States - S3+v_10-13C | ecosystem: Environmental > Terrestrial > Soil > Desert | place: USA: California...
GCGCTCCGGGTTGACGAGCTTGGCGCGCTCCTTCGCGTAGGCTTTCGAGAGCAGCCCTTCGATGGGCTCGGCGGGCGGGAAGTTGGGGTCGCCGTAGTAGAAGTCGCGGTCGGCGAAGGCGAGGCTCATCGCCTGATAGAGGGTGTGGATGTAGCGCGCGCTGTTGTAGCCCATGCTCCTGAGGTCGAAGTTCTCAAGGACGTTGAGCGCCTGAAGCATCGCCGGCCCCTGCGTCCAGTGCGTCAGCTTGTAGACCTCGACGCCCTTGTAGGTCGTCTTGGCCGGCTCTTCGAGTTGGACTTTCCAGTTCGCCAAATCTTCCGCCGTGAAGAGCGCGCCCTCCTCGCGCGCGCCGCGCACCAGCTCCCGCGCGATGTCGCCTTTATAAAACCTGTCGTAGGCGGCGAGGATGGCCTCTTTGCGGCTCTTCCCCTTCTTCAAAGCCTCCGCCTCGGCCTCGACCAGCTTGCGGAGCGTCGCGGCGAGGTCGGGCTGGCGGAAGATTTCGCCGGCCGCCGGGGCCTCGCGCGCCTCGCCCGCGTGCGGCAGCATCACCTCGCGCGCGTAGCGCCACTCCTTCAGCCGCTTCTTCTCGCGCTCCAAGGCGTTGGCCGCCTGCGCCTCGATGGGGTAGCCGTCGGCCATCTGGATCGAGGGCGCGAGCACCTCCTTCAGGCTCAGCCTGCCGAACTCGGCGAGCATCACGAGGACGCCGCCCGGCGTCCCCGGCGTGACGGCCGCGAGCGGGCCGTGCTCGGGCGGGTGGCGCAGCTGCTTCGACTTGTAGAACTCGGCCGTCGCCCCGGTCGGCGCGACGCCGAGCGCGTTGACGCCGACGACCTTGCCCGTCTTCGGGTTGAAGATGAGCGCCTGCGTCTCGCCGCCCCACGAGAGCGTGTCCCACATCGTCGAGGCGGCGGCGATCATGGCGCAGGCGGCGTCCACGGCGTTGCCGCCCTTCTGGAAGGTCATCGCGCCGGCCGTCGCCGCGAGGGGCTTGCCCGTGACGGCGACCCAGTGGCGGCCGTGGAGCACCGGCTTGACGGTGCGTTGCGCGCGCGCGGGCGGCAGGAGCAGCGCCGCCATCGCCAACGCGGCGACTGACAGTGTGGCTGGTCGTCTCATGTTCCCTCCGTCGGATGGCGGATTCTAACTCAACCTCCGTTCGTCGCGGCGAGCGTCTTCACGATCACGCCGCGCAAATCCTCGGCGCGCACCGACCCGCCGCTCAGGCCCGCGACGCCGCGCGCCACGCAGAAGCCTTCGGGCGCGTGCTGCCCCGTGAACTTCAGGCCCGCCGGCCGGGCTTCGAGCCGCGCGCCCTTGAGCCTCAGAGGCGCGTCGAAGGCCGCGTCGTCCCAGTGGACGACGAGGTCGGGCAGCCGGCTCCGGAGCGCCTCCCCGACGCCGCCCGCCGTCCGCAGCACGTCGCGCACGACGGGGCGGCCGTCGCGCGTCGCCAGCGCGCGCAGACTCCCCTCGACCTCGGCGCACACCAGCTCGTACTCGGCCGCCGGCACGCGGCCCGACGCTTCGCGCCCCGCGAGGTTGACCCTCACCCAGCCGTGCTGGTCGGTCGGCAGCGCGAAGGCGCGCGTCCGCGCCCAGTCGTAGGCGGGCATCATCGTCGGCCGCGCGAGCCTCTGCGTCGCGCTCTGCGGCAGGGACTTGTAGTAGAGCCTTTTGACGGGCGCGGGCGCGCGCCGCTTCGCCGCCGCCATCAGAGAGACGGCCCGCCCCCTCCACGAGAGCGCGCGCCAGCCGGCGAGCCGCGCGAAGCCCAGCTCGCACAGCAGCGGCCCGAGGAAGTCCGGGATGCCGCGCGCCGGCCTCATCCCGTGCAGGGAGAAGACGAGCACGGCCGCCCCCGGCCCCGCCGCCTCGACGAGCCGCGCGAGGGCCGCGTCCGCCGCGCGGCACACCTCGGCCAGCGCCGTCTCGAACCGGGCCGCCTCGGCGCGCGCGCCGTCGCCCGCGTAGAACTGATGTTCGGGCGCGACCGTGTGCCAGAAGTAGTGCGAGGCGTGGTGTATCTCGGGGAACAGGACGAGCGCGAGCTGCGGCCGCGTCTCGCGGATGAGGCGCGCGCCCAGCTCGCCGCGCAGGCGCGCCCCCTCGGCGCAGCCCTCGCCCACGCGCCTCAGCGACTCGCGGTCGCCGGGGCCGGCCGCGTCGAGGCGGTCGAGCGAGAGCGGGTGCGGCGCGACCTCGCGCGTCAGGAGCCCGGCCAGCTCCGGCGGCCCGAACTCCGTGTGGCCTTCGAGCACGTCGTGCGCGCCCCACTCGGAGATTTCGAAGCCGCGCTCCAGCCCGACGAGCGGCGCGAAGGGCACGTCGAGCACGCCCACCGTCACGCCGCCCCGCGCCAGCTCCTTCCAGAAGGGGCGCAGCCCGCGGCCGCGGTAGCGCGTCAGCCCCATCGCCTCGGGCCGCCACGCCCACTCGCCGTAGACGCCGTGCGCCGCTGGCCCCTCGCCCGTCAGGAAGGTCGGCCACACCGCGCCGCTCCCAACGTGCGACGGCGACTCGACGCGCAGCCACGCGCCCCCGTCCAGAAGGCCCTTGAGCGCCGGCATCTGGCCGCGCGCGATCAGCTCGCGCACCAGCGACGGCTCGGCGGCGTCGAGGCCCACGGCGAGCACGCGCGTCCCGCCCTCAACATGCTTCATCGACTGACTCCTGAATGACGAGATGGCGCGCGCGGGATGAAGGAAGTCGTCAGTCGTCAATCGTCAGTTCATTGTCTTTAACTGACGACTGACGACCGGCGACTTCTCTTCCCCTCATCGTTCCGCGCCCACCGTTTCGGCGGCGGGTTCTTCCAGTTCCGCGAGCAGCTCCTGCGGGTTGACCCGTCGGCGCTCGGCCGAGGAGCGCAGGCACGCCTCAACGACGGCCATGGTCTGGAGGTTGTCGCGCCCGCCCGCGTCCGGCTCCTCGCCCCGCAGCACCGCGCGCGCGAGTTGGCCGAGCAGCTCGCGCTCCTCGCCCACGCCGCGCGGCCCGCGCCGGACGGGGCGCGGCCAGCGACCGCGCTCGCAGAGCACGAGCCAGCGGTGGAAGACGTGCAGCGTCGCCCGCTCGCCCGTCAGGCGCAGGTAGAACTCCTGCCCGCGCTCGAAGAACTCGTGCCCGCTCGACTCGTAAGAGGCCGTGTAGGTGGCGCGCGCGCCGCCCTCGAAGTCGAGCAGCGCGCGCAGCGACGCGCCCTCCGGCAGCCCGCCCCCGCCGGCCGTAAAACTCTCGGCCGCGACGCCCGTCACCCTCCGCCCGAGCGCGTGGCGCAAGGCGTCGAGGTGGTGCACGCCCATCCCCCACAGCACGCTGTGCTCCATGCCCGCGAGCCACGGGGCCATCTCGTGCGGCACGCGCCAGTAGTGGCAGACGACCTGCCCGACGCGGCCCAGCGCGCCCTCCCGGACGAGCCGCCGCACGGCGCGGAACGCGCGCATGTAACGGTAGTTCTGCCCGACGACGACGGGCACGCCCCGCGCCTCGGCGAGCCTCACGACGCGGGCCGCGTCGGCGAGCCTCGTGGCGAAAGGCTTCTCGACGAGCACGGCGCGCCCGCGCTCGATCGCCGCCTCGCAGGCCGCGACGTGGCGGTCGGCCGGGGTGACGACGACGACGGCGTCGCACTCCGCGCCCTCGAGCGCCTCGCCCAGCTCGCCGAAGAGGCGCGGGGCCGCGAGGCCCGTCTCGGCCGCCGCCCGAAGCCGCGCCCCCTCGTCCGGTTCGACGCCCGCGGCCAGCTCGAAGCCGGGGTCGGCCGCCACCGCGCGCGCCCACTCGCGGCCGCGCGCGCCGAGGCCGACGACGATCACCTTAAGCGCCATTCAAAAGGCTCCCCGTCTTTCACGCGGCGGCCGGCCACGCGGTCGCGGGCGCGGATGAACGAGCGCAGGCAGAGGCGGAGCGTCGAGGGGCTGACGCGGCCCCACGCGGCCAGCGCCAGCGTGAGCAGCGAGCGGGCGCTCAGGTCGAGCGCGCCGGGCCGCAGCGCGTCGCCGAGGATGTCGGGCGGCTGCCCGGCCCACAGCCGCATCGAGCCCGTCTGGTAGAGGGCCTCGTTGGTGGCGCGCGGCGCGTCGCCGTTCAGGCGCGCCGCGTCGGCGATAACGCGCGCGTAGTCGCGCCCCTCGCCGAACTCCGCGAGGCAGAGGCCGCGCACGCCGTAGAGGCGCGCGCGCTGCTCGACGGGCGAGCCGCCCGTCGAGTTGCTCACGTGGTAGCGGTAGAGGTAGAGCGTCTCGGGCAGCACGACGACGCGGCCGCGGCGCGACAGGCGCAGGAAGAAGTCCTGATCCTCCCACCCGGCGCACTCCTCGTGGTAGCCGCCGACCTCCTCGAAGTCCGCGCGGCGGAACATCACCGAGCCGTGCGGGAAGGGCGGGTAGAGCGAGGCGCGGACGAGCCGCCAGCGGTCGCGCGGCCGGACGCGGCGGCCGGCGGCGTCGATGCCCTCGCAGAGCGTGCCGACGAGCACCACGTCCGGGCGCTCGCCCATCACGGCGACCTGCCGCGCGAGCCGCTCGGGGTGGGCCACGTCGTCGGCGTCCATGCGGGCGACGAGCGGGGCGCGGGCCTCGCGCACGACCGCGTTCGAGCTGCCGGACAGCCCGAGCGGGCGGCGCGACTCGACGACGCGGATGCGCGCGTCGCGCCGCGCCCAGTCGCGCAGCGCCTCGCCCGTGCCGTCGTCGGACGCGTCGTCGAGGATGACGAACTCGAAGTCGCGGAACGTCTGCGCGAGGACGCTCCGGACGCACTCGTCGAGGAACGCGCGCCCGTTGCGCACCGGCATCACGACGCTCAGCCGCGGCTCGTTTGATCTCATGCGTCCCCTTGCGGTGTCCGACTTCGGGTTTCCGACCGCGGTCGAAAGTCGTCGGCCGTCAGGTCTATCTTGGCCGACGGGCGGCGACTTAAGCAAAAGCGCCGGGCCAAAACCGCCCCCACTCTAAACGGCCCGTTTCACAAAAGCTTGGCGACCCGCACGATGACCTCCGCCGCCGGGACGAGGAGCGGCTGCGCGAGCAGCGTCCCCAGCAGGCGGCCGCCGGCGAAGAGGACGACCGCGCGGCGGAAGAAGGCTTCGGTCGCGCGCCCGGCCACCACGTCGTCCGTCAGGATCGACAGGTACGGGTCGATGTAGACGAAGAGCAGGACGGTCGAAAGCCCGTTGACGACCGGCGAGAGGCTGTTGGCCGTGACCCTCAGCTCCGGGTTGAGGTAGCCGGCGTGCAGCGACGCGAAGACGCCGACCGTGATGAGCGCCGTCGCCAGCACGTTGTAGCAGGCGACGCGCAGCGGCGCGCCCCGCAGGCGCAGCCCCGTCAGGTTCTCCCTCGCGGGCACGCGCGCCGCCCGCCGCACCCGCCTCAGCCCCGCCGGCGAGAGGCCCGCCAGAAGCAGGCGCGGCACCGAGCGGCGGCGGCCGAACGACTCGATGGCGGCCGTGAAGACGCGCTGCGCGGTCGGGACGAGCAGCGCGCCGGCGGCCGCGGCGAGCGAGGCGGCGAGGATGAGCCAGCGGAAGTCGGCCTCGGCCCCCTCGGTAGTCCCGCGCAGGATGTTCTCCTCGACGTGCTTGGCGAGGAGCGGCCCCTGAAACGTGTTCGACGTGCGCGAGACCAGCATCAGCACGTTGAAGAGCGCGTAGGAGACGGCCACCCGCCCCGTCCTCACCCCCGCGATCCGCAGCGCGTAGGCCAGCGTCCCCACCAGATGGATCACGAACGTCAGGGCGAAAACGATGGCGACCTGTGCGGACATACTCAAGTAGACGGTAGTCAGTAGTCAGTAGACAGTAGAAAGACCTTCGGCGGCGAACCGTTCGCGTGTTGGCGTCGGCAACGTCAACGCGGGGCGCTACTGACTACTGTCTACTGTCTACTGTCTACTGCCTTTCAATCGGCTTGCCCGTCATCAGCGTCGGGGCGTCGAAGCGGCGCAAGACCTCGTTGAACTGGGGGACGTTTTCGCGGAGGAAGCGGTTGACCTCGGCGATCTTCGCGTCGAACTCCTTTTGCAGCTCGGCGTAGAGTTCGCGCTGCGCCGGCGTCGGGGCCACGTGCCCGTTGTCCACGGTGAAGAAGAGGTAGCCGATCTTGTCCACGAGCTGCGCGCGCCCCTCGAAGCCGAGGCCGCCTTCGGGCTGCGCCAGACGGTTCTGCAACTCCCCGACGCGCTTCTTCTGCTCGGCCAGACGGTCGGTCAGCTCCTTCGGGGCCTCGCCCAAACGATCCTTCGCCGTCCGCTCGACGAACTCGAGCTGAGACTTGAGGCTGTCGAGCGCCCGCAGCGCGCGGTTCGTCGCCGACTGCATGTCGCGCAGGGCGAGCGTCATGTCGAGCTGCGCGCGCAGGTCGGAGGGCGAGGCGCTGACGGTCGGGTCGAGGCGGACGACGACGGGCCGCTCGAACGTCTTGTCGCCGACAAAGAGTTTGACCGTGTAGGTTCCGGGCAGGACTTGCGGCCCGCGCGGCGGCCCCGTGAACTGCGTCTCCTCGTCGGTCGGCGGCCGCCGCACCTGCGGCCCGCCGTAGCGCAGGTTCCACGAGACGCGGTTGAGCCCCTTCTCCTTCGGCACGTTCTCCATCTCGCTGACGAGCTTGCCGTCCGCGTCGAGGATTTGAATCCTGACCTTCGTCTTGTCGTCGGGCTTCTCGCGCAGGTGGTAGCTGACGAGCGCGCCGTAGGGCGGGTTCGGCCCCGTGAAGACCTTGTCGCCGATGCCGTAGCGCGTGAACCTCGTGGTGAACCGCAGCGCCGGCCGCAGGTCGAAGAGGTGCGCGTCGCGGCGCGCGACCTCGGGCGTGAGCTGCTGGACGGGCGTGGCGTCGTCGAGGATCCAGACCGAGCGGCCGTGCGTGGCGAGGATCAGGTCGTTGTCGCGCGGGTGGACGAGGATGTCGTGGACGGCGACGTGCGGCAGGTTCTTCAGGCCGAGGCTCGTCCACGTCCCGCCGCCCGTGTAGGAGACGTAGAGGCCGAGTTCCGTGCCGGCGTACAGCAGGCGCGGGTTCTTCGGGTCTTCGCGCACCACCCAGACGTGCGCCTTCGCCGGCAGGTTGCCGGTGATGTCGCGGAAGGTGCGCCCGCCGTCCGTCGTCTTGAAGACGTAGGGGCGGAAGTCGTCGAGCATGTGGCGGTCGAAGGAGACGTAGGCGGTCGCGGCGTCGGCGCGCGAGGGCTCGACGTGCGAGACGGGCGAGTTGGCGGCGAGGCCGGGGACGTTCTTCGTCAGGTTCGTCCAGCTCTTCCCGCCGTCGGTCGTCAGTTGCAGGTTGCCGTCGTCGGTGCCGGCCCAGATGTGGCCCTCGCGCAGGGGCGACTCGGCGAGGCTGATGACGGTGGTGTGAAACTCCGCGCCCGTGTTCTCGAAGGCGACGGGGCCGCCGGCGTCCTTCTGCTTGCTGCGGTCGTTGGTCGTCAGGTCGGGGCTGATCGTGGCCCACGTCCGGCCAAAGTCCTCGGAGCGGAAGACGACGTTGCCGGCGAGGTAGACGGTGTCCTTGTCGTGCGGCGACTGGACGATGGGCGAGTTCCAGTTGAAGCGGTAGCGGGCCGTCTCGGCCGGGCCGTCGTCGCCCATGTAGGGGACGACGAGCTGCTGCTCGCGCGTCCGCATGTCGGTGCGGACGATGTTGCCGCCCTGCGACTCGGTGAGGTACAGGTCGGGGTTGTCGGCGTGGTTGATGGCGAAGAAGCCGTCGCCGAAAGAGATCATGCGCCAGTCGTCGTTGAGGATGCCGGCCGGCTCGCGCGTGCGCGACGGGCCGACCCACGTGCCGTTGTCTTGGAGGCCGCCCATCACGTTGTAGAACGGCTCGCGGTTGTCGGCCGACAGCTGGTAGAACTGGCCGAGCGGCATGTTGTTGACGTACTCCCACGTCTCGCCCGCGTCGTAGGAGACGGCGACGCCGCCGTCCTGCCCCTGCCACATCCGCTTCGGGTTCTGCGGGTCGATCCAGAGCGCGTGGTAGTCGATGTGCGTGCGCCCCGTGATCGAGCGGAAGGTGCGGCCGCCGTCGATGGAGACGAAGAGGGTGGAGGCGACGGCGTAGACGCGGTTCTCGTTCCGGGGGTCGACGCGCAGGTCGGTGTAGTAGAAGCCGCGCGAGACGATGCGCGTCTCCTTCGAGACGTTGCGCCACGTCTCGCCGCGGTCGTCCGAGCGCCACAGCGTCCCGTCCTTCGACTCGGTGATGGCGTAGACGGTCGAGGGGTTCGACGGCGCGACCTTCACGCCGATGCGGCCGACGAGTTTCGGCAGGCCGCCTTCGAGCCTCTTCCACGTCCGCCCGCCGTCGAGCGAGCGGAAGACGCCGCCCTTCTCGCTGCCCGAGGTGTGCGTCCACGGCGTCCGCCGGAACTTCCACATCGCGGCGTAGACGACGTTCGGGTTCGAGGGGTCTATGTCCATGTCGGCGACGCCGTGCTCGTTGTCGACGAAGAGCGTGCGCTGCCACGTCCGCCCGCCGTCGTTCGTCACGTAGACGCCGCGCTCCTCGTTGGGGCCGAAGGCGTGGCCGAGCGCGCCGACGTAGACGGTGTCGGGGTCGCGCGGGCTGACGAGGACGCGCGAGATGCGCTCGGAGTCGCGCAGCCCCACGTGCTGCCACGTCTTGCCGCCGTCCGTCGACTTGTAGACGCCGTCGCCGAACGAGACCGAGTTGCGCACGTTCGACTCGCCCGTGCCGACCCAGACCACGTCGGGGTTGCCGGGTTCGAGCGCGATGTCGCCGATCGAGATCGTGCCCTGCCGCTCGAAGACCGGCGTCCAGCGCACGCCGCCGTTGGTCGTCTTCCACAGTCCGCCCGAGGCGGTGGCGACGTAGACGATGGAGGGGTCGCCGGGCACGCCCTCCACGTCGGCCGTGCGCCCGCCCATGTTGGCCGGGCCGATCTGCCGCCACTCCAGCCGCTCGTAAGACTTGATCTCGGCCGAGGGGTCTGAGGCCGGGTCGGGCGCGGCCGCCGGCTCCTGCTGCTGCGCCGCCGCCCGCGGCGCGAGCGCGCACAGCAGCGCGACGGACAGGGCCGCCCGCGCGAGGCGGCACGAGAATTCTGACATTTCGGATACGCTCCCTGTGAAGGATGAATCGAGACGCGGAGCGTGCAGCATAAACCAACTCCGCGGCCGCGTCCACAGAAGGAGTAGGCAGTAGCCAGTAGTCAGTAGTCAGCAGGAAGAGCTTCGGCAATGAATCGTCAGGGCGTCGGCGTCAGCCGTCGCGGCGCGGAAGCGCTACTGACTACTGGCTACCGGCTACCGGCTACTGTTAGGATGTTCCCGTCGAAGGGTCTTTGTCCCGATGAGCCTGCTGACTAAAATCGCGCTGAACACGGTGGGCGTCGTGTGCGTCGGGCTCGGCGTGCTGGGCATCGTGCTGCCGCTGCTGCCGGCGACGCCGTTCCTGCTGCTGGCCTCGGCCTGCTTCGTGCGCGGGTCGGAGCGGCTCAACCGGCGGCTGCTCGAAAACAAGTACCTCGGCCCCTACATCACCAACATCAAGGAGCGACGCGGCCTGCCGCTGCGCGCCAAAGTCTACACGCTGCTCCTGCTCTGGCCCTCGATCCTGCTCTCCGCCTACCGCCTCAACTCGCTCCCCCTCCTCCTCCTCCTCGTCGCCTGCGGCAGCATCGGCACCGCCGTCGTCCTCTCGCTCAAGACGCTGAAGGAGTAGCCGAAGCTGATGAACTCCCCCCTCGTCTTTTAAGCACGACAACTATGTCTCTGAAGTGATGCGGGGCCGCAATTATACAGCTAAAGGCGCGGCGCTTGGCCCTCGATCAGCAGCGTGATTGAGGAGCTGAGCGGGCGCGAGCGGTGGAGGCGTTGGGTGGCCTTCTGGAAGTCGGCGGCCGCGGCTCTGGGGATCTCCATGAACTTCTGCGGGTTGCGGTCGACGAGGGGGAACCAAGAGCTCTGCACCTGAATCATCAGGCGGTGGCCGCGGCGGAAGGCGTGGTAAACGTCGGGCAGCTCGAAGTTGATGGCCGCGGGCTGGTTCGGGGTGAAAGGCTCGGGGCGCTCGAAGGAGTTGCGGAACTTGCCGCGGAACGGCTCGCCGCGGACGAGCTGCTGGTAGCCGCCCATGCGGACGGCGTTGGGCGGCGCGGGCTGCCCTTCGGGCGCGGGCGGCTGCGGGTAGGTCGGGGGGTACACGTCGACGAGCTTGACGACGAAGTCCGAGTCCGTGCCCGAGGTCGAGACGTGGAGGCGCACCTTCACCGGCCCGGCGACGACGAGGTCCGCTTCGAGCGGCTCGGTCACGTAGGTGAGCACGTCGGGGCGCTGCGCGGCGAAGCGCTGGTCTTCGGTGACGTACTCGGACTGCCAGTCGTCGGTCACGTAGCCGAGGTAGGGGACGGGGCGGTTCGGGTCGCTCGTGTACTCGTCGAAGACGTTCCGCCCCTCTTCGGCCGGCTGCCCGGCGGCGAGGCGGCCCGCCTCGCGGAAGTAGAGCGTGAGGGGCGCGGCCCCGGCGGGCGGCCACGCGCCGTGGCGCCGCCACTCGTTGATGCCGGTGAGGAACATGAAGGCCTCGGGCAGCTCGGCCGGCTGGTCTTTCAAGTGGCGCATGAAGAACGGGAACTCGATCTGCTCGCGGTAGACCTCGGCCGACTTGAAGGCGAACGAGACGTTGCCGAGGCGGTCGCCCGGCTGGCGCGTCCAGCCGCCGTGACGCCACGGCCCCATCACGAGGAGGTTGACGGCGCCGGGGTTCTTCTGCTCGACGGCGCGGTAGATGTGGAACGGCCCGACGGGGTCTTCGGCGTCGAACCAGCCGCCGACGTTCAGGACGGCCGCGCGCACGCCCGACATGAAGCGCCACAGCGAGCGCCGCTTCCAGAAGTCGTCGTAGGTGGTGTGGTCTACGATCTCCTGCCAGTAGCGGGCGCGGCCGCCGAGGAGGCGCTCGTTGACGGTCGCGAGCGGGCCGAGGCCGAGGAAGAACTCGTAGGAGTCGGGCGTGCCGGGGTCGAAGTCGGCGCGCTGGCGCGGGGGCGGCGCGGGCGTGCCGGCGCGCGGGACGAACGACGAGTAGAAGCCGAAGTTGGCGGCGAGCATGAACGCGCCGTTGTGGTACACGTCGTCGCCCATGAAGTAGTCGGCCGTCGGGGCCTGCGGCGAGGCGGCCTTCAGCGCCGGGTGGGTGTCGATGATGCCGGCGGCGACGTGGAAGCCCGGCTGCGAGACGCCCCACATCCCGGCCCGCCCGTTGTGGTTCGCGACGTTCTTCAAAAGCCACTCGACGGTGTCGTAGGTGTCCGTGCTCTCGTCGATCTCTTTCGGGCCGCGCTTGTCGGGCACGTGCGGCCGCACCTGCTGGAACTCGCCCTCCGACATGTAGCGCCCGCGCGCGTCCTGATAGACGAAGATGAAGCCTTCCTTCTCGAAGTGCTCCGAGGGGCCGAGGCCGGCGCGGTAGTTGTCCACGCCGTAGGGCGCAACCGAGTAGGGCGTGCGCACGAGCATGAACGGGTAGGGGCGCGAAGAGTCCTTCGGCACGTAGACGGCCGTGAAGAGGCGCGCGCCGTCGCGCATCGGGATCAGGTACTCGTACTTCGTGTAGCGCGCCCGCACCCGCTCGGCCGCCTGCGCCGGCGTCAACGCCTGCCGCGCCGACGCCCCGAAGGCGCACCCGCAAATGACCGCCGCCGCGGCCAACGCGCGCGCGACCCGCACCCACGCCAAAGGCTTCGACATCCCCCGCCCTCCTGCGGAAAGTGATCCCACGTCTTCAAGGCCGCCGGGCGCGGCGGCCGCGCATTATAACGGAATCGCCCCGCGGCCGGCATACATTAAAACCCGCGCCGCCCGTCGCGGAGGCCCGCGCGCTCATAAACGGTTCCGGGTTCCGGGTCAGGAACTTCTTCCTGACCCGGAACCCGGGAACTCGCGCGGCGGGCGGCGGCCGCGGGGGCGAGCCGGCTTACTTTCTGCCGCGCGGGACGGCGACCTCGGCGCTGCGCGACGCGGTGTTGCCGGCGGCGTCTGCGCAGGTGGCGGTGACGGTGTAGACGCGGCCCGTGCCCGCGCCCGAGCGCTCGGCGCGCAGGCGGACGCGGTGGGCGTCAACCACCTCCCAGTCGGGCGCGGTGTCGCCGTCGCCCGCGCCGTTCCCCGGCTCGTTCGACGTGACCGAAAGCGCGCAGGTCGCCGCGCCGTTGTTGTCGGAAGCCGCGTAGCCGACCTCCACGTCGACCATCTTGTGGTTCGGCGTCAGGAGCGCCGAGGGCGTCACGCCGAGCGCGCCCACCACCGGCGCGGTCGTGTCGATGCGCACGACGCGCGTCACCGGGGCGCTGACGTTGCCGGCGTTATCCACGGCGCGGACGCCGACGGTGTGGACGCCCTGCGCCGTCAGGTTGAAGGCGGCGTTCGCGCCGGGCGCGACCTGCGCGGGGCCGTCGTTCACCCAGTAGCGCAGTTCCCTGACGCCGCTGCCGGCGTCGGTCGCCGAGAGGTTGACGGTGACGGGCAGGGCGTTGTGCCAGCCTTCGGCGTTCGGCGCAGGCGTCGTGTCGATGGCGGCCGCCGGGGCGGCGAGGTCAACCGCGGCCGGGAACGGGAGCAGGACGACGCCCGAGCGAGGCGCGAGCGTGACGCTGACCGCGCCGCCCACCACCGTGTAGGTCGCGCCCGTGAGCGCGTCCTGAAGCTGCGCGCCGTCGGCGTAGAGGCCCGCGACGGGGACGGCGGCCGCGTTCGCCGACGCGCCGTTGTTGAGCGCGACGACCGCGGCCTCCGCGCCCGCGACGCGCGCGAAGGCGTAGGTGTTGTCGTCGCCGGCGGCCGGCGTCGTGTCGCCCGTCAGGAGCGTTTGGAACGCGCCGGCGCGCAGGGACTCGCGCTGCTTCCGCAGGTGCGCGAGCACGGTGTAGAAGCCGACGACGCCGTTATCGACGGGGCCGTAGACGCTCTGGTCGCCGGCCTCGTCGGCCCACGGGTAGGGCGCGCGGTTGTAGGGGTCGTCCTCGGGGCCGTTCGGGCCGTTGCCCAAAGCGGGCGAGTTCAGGGCGCCCTCGTCGCCGTAGTAGACCATCGGCGCGCCGGGGTAGGTGAACTGGAAGAGGGCCGAGAGCTTCAGGCGCTCCTTCGCCTCGCTCAGCCCCGCGTCGCCCGTGAGCGTCAGGACGTAGAGCGCGCGGTTGGTGTCGTGCGAGCCGAGCAGGTTGAGCATGGCGTCGGTGGCCTGCTTCGGGTAGTCCTCGCGCACCGAGCGCAGCGCGCGGTCGAACTGGCTCGGGGTGAGGCCGACGATCTGGTTGCCGCCGTGGTTGTCGTTGTCGCCCCAGTTCACGCCGCGCGCGAAGCCGAGGACGTTCTTGCGGAAGCGGTAGTTCATCACCGAGTCCAGCTGGTCGCCGGCGAGGAACTGGCTGGCGTCCTCCCAGATTTCGCCGACGAGCGGGCCGTCCGGCTTGTAGCCTTTGGCGTAGCCGCGGTACTCGTTCCACCAGCCGTGGCTGATCTCGTTGGCCACGTCGAAGCGCCAGCCCGACGCGCCGCGCTCGTACCAGTGCTTGGTGACGCTCGCGCCGGAGCGGTAGAAGAAGTCGCGGACGGGCGCGCTCTCGTTGAAGACGGCGAGGCTGTCGAAGCCGAACCAGCCCTCGTAGTCCGCGCCGTCGCAGGGGGCGTCGGCGTTGAAGAAGTTGTACCAGCCGCGGAAGGGCGAGGCGAGCGACTCGCAGCCGCCGTCGCCGCCGTAACGGTGGTAGCGGTCGAAGTAGACGCTGTCCGAACTGGAGTGGTTGAAGACGCCGTCGAAGATGAGCCGCACGCCTCGCCGCTCGGCCTCGCGGACGAGCGAGGCCAAGGCGGCGTCGCCGCCGAGCGCGGGGTCGACTTCGAGGAAGTCGTCGGTGTCGTAGCGGTGGTTAGACGTGCCCTTGAAGATCGGGTTGAGGTAGATGGTGTCCACGCCGACCGCTTGCAGGTAGTCGAGCTTGGCCTCGATGCCTTTGAGGTCGCCGCCGTAGAACTGCGTGCCGTACTGGTTCTGGAAGGGGCCGGGCTGGCGCGGGTCGCCGATCCGGACGTTCCACGGTTCGCGCGGCAGGGGCGTCTGGTCGCCGTAAAAGGTCGGGCAGCCCGACGTGCCGCCGGGCCGGCAGTAGTCGTTGGCGGGGTCGCCGTTGCGGAAGCGGTCGGGGAAAATCTGGTAGACGTTGGCGTCGCGCAGCCACGCCGGGGTCTGGAAGTTCGGGTCGTGGACGGTGAGCTGGAAGGCCGGGAACGGCTCGGAGTCGGAGGCCGCGCCCTCGCCGCCCTGATTGAGGTTGTCGTGGTCGTTGGCGTAGGAGTCGCTGTAGAAGTCTTCGTCGCCGTTGTCGGTGACGCGGAACTTGTAATAGAGGATCGAGGGCGAGGCGGGCGTCGCCAGCGTCTTCGACCAGATGGCGTAGTTTGTCGCCCCCTCGACCCGGTCTTCGAGGAACGACATGGGGTGGTCGACCGGGCCCGCGGTCGTGCCCGTCGCCGGGTCGTAGGTGTAGACGCGGACGCTGACGCCGTCAACGTCGAAGGGGAGCGTGCGGAAGCGCAGCGTGACGCCGGAGCCGGCCGCGACCGCGCCGAAGGGGCTGCGGTAGTAGGCGTCGAAGGTGTCGTGGCGCAGGCCGTCCCACTGAACGTCGCCGACGGGGGCGGCCGCCGTCTCGACGGTCAGGACGTGCGAGGTGGAGTTGTAGCTGAAGGTCACCGGCGTGTTGGCGGCCGCGACGTTGAAAGAGATGTTCGCCCCGTTCGGCGCGCCGCCCGCGCCGTAGTTCTCGTCCCAGCTCTCGCCCACGGCGACCTTCGTCTCGTAGCCGCCCGCGGGCAGCGCCGTGGTCTGGAAGGTGTAGGTGCCGTCGCCGTCCGCGTCTTGCAGCCACGAGCGGAGGCAGGACGGATCCCAGTCGCCCGAGCAGCCCAGCTCCGACTGGAAGCTGCCGGGCGCGACCGCGATGACCGAGTTGCGGTCGCTCGTGACCCAGTGCGACTTGTGGTCGTAGTAGAACTTGACGCCCTGCGCCGAGGCGAGCGAGACGGGGATGTCGGCGCCGTTCTGCTGCGCGCCCGCGCCGTAGTTCTCGTCCCAGTTGCCGTTGAGCGCGGCCTTGTAATGCCAGCCGCCGGCGGGCACGTTGAAGGCGGCCTGCCACACGTCGTCTTCGGCGTTGTAGGTCAGGCGCGTCGCGCCGCACTCGGGCTGCCAGTCGCCGGGGCAGCCGAGTTCGCTCTGGAGGCTGCCGGCGACGGTGACGCTCGAAGGGTTAGGCGTGTGCGACGCGAGGGCCGCCGGGAAGTTGAAGGGCGAGAGCAGGGCGGAAGCCGCGAGCGCGAAGGCCGCGAGGGACGCTGGGGCGCGGCGCAGTTTGGGGAACGACATCGACGGAGACTCCTTGAAGCTCAGGGCCGGGCGCGCGGGCGAAGGCGGCCCCGGCTCGGTTTATAAAGGTGGTTCGGCTTGAAGACGATTGCGCTGGAGGCTGGGGAGGAGATCGCGGGACAAACGCAGATTCTGGCAGCCAGCCCAAACTTTGTTCGACGGCGCAACATATCGTGATCGCCGCGCCGAGTCAAGCCACTGGCAGGGCGGGGCGGGCGCCGCCGCCGGCCGCGGGGAATTTCGGATTCGCGGGTTTTGATTTACGATGCGGGGCGACGGGAGGGAGGCCGTCGGCCGATGCCAAACGCGAATCTGAAACTGCCGGTCGCGAAAATCTGTCTATGTCTCTGTGTCTGCGCGTTGATTCTCAGCTGCGCCCTGAGGGCCACGGGCGCGGGCGAGGCGGTGGGCGAAAAAATGAGGACGTACGAGCTGAAGGTGGGCGAGGAGGTGGCGGTCGCCGGGGCCGACTTCACGATGCTGCTGGCGGCCGTGCCCGAGGACTCGCGCTGCCCCGAGGGCGTGGACTGCATCTGGGCCGGGACGGTCGGGGCCGAGCTGGTCTTCTGCGGCCCGAAGGCGGAGCGCTCGGGGCGGCTCAACACCAACAGCCCGCCGCGAGTCCTCAAGTACCGCGGCCGCTACTTCCGCATCCTCAACGTCAGCCCGAAGCGCGTCGAGGGGCGCGAGCTTAAGCCCGCCGACTACGTCGTCACCGTCGAAGTCTCCAGACAAGCCCCCGCCGCGCAGGGCGAAGGCGACGTGGTCGAGGTGAAGGACGAGTAAGCCGAAGAGGGCCGCGGGCGGCGGCGGGCGGGCCACGGGGGGCGTCACGTTAGATTGATGACGCCCCCCGCGGCCCGCCCGCCGCCATTTTCGGCGCGCGCGGTCGCGCTCACTTCACGAGGCTCACGCTCCTCGTCAAAGGGTTGACGGCGAACTTCAGGAGCCGCACGCCGCCGAGGAGGCCCTCGGTGCCGCCCGCGCCGGGCGTGGCGGAACCCTGCCCGCCGCTGCCGGCCGCGGTCTGGGTTTCGGACGCGCCCGTCTGGCCGTCTCCCGCCGCCCCGGCCGCGGGCACGTGCGCGTAGACGCGCGCCGTGAAGGTGAAGAGCGACATGCTCGGGTTGCTGAACCTGACGGCGCGGGCCGCCGTCTCCTCGCCCGGCGCGAGGTCGGGCCCGACGAGTTGCGAGTAGTCGAAGGCGGCCGCGCCCGTCACGCCGTCGCCGCCGTTGTCGGCGTTCGTCACGCGCACCGCGCCCCCACCCGACTGGATCGAGACGATCTCCATCCGCGCGTTCGGGTAGTAGACGGCGGCCGAGTCGTTGCGGAGCGCCGTGGACAGCTCGGTCGCCCCCGCGCCG
>Ga0196977_1000661_pt1 | contig 16756 bp, 16 predicted proteins | sample S3v_1013CmetaG_FD_148634 | JGI IMG/M metagenome (GOLD analysis project Ga0196977, IMG submission 148634) | Soil microbial communities from Anza Borrego desert, Southern California, United States - S3+v_10-13C | ecosystem: Environmental > Terrestrial > Soil > Desert | place: USA: California...
CTCGCCGTCGGCGTAAAAGTAGGTGAGGGTCCGCTCCAGCACGTGCAGGGCGTCGCCGCGGATGAACGCCAGGGCCTCGCTTAAATTGACGTAATTGGCCGCGGCGTACTGGGCGAGCCCCGCCCACTGGGCGTCAGTCATGAGCCCGCCGCCGAAAACGTTCAAGAAAGCCTGGCGGAAGCCGACGACGAACTGTTGGACGTCCTGCTCGCACTTGCCGCAGCGTCCCGTCTGCTTGTTAAAGCTCAACCTGCCGAGCAGTCCCGTGTCCCTCCTGCACCGTAAACATACTGGCATGACGATTACCTCAAGTCGGCTAGCGCGCCTAAGGCCCCAGCCGGTTTAGACAGACAGCGAAGGCTCAACCTATTCGCTAAAGCCACTGAGCCACACCGCCGTGGTGCGAGCAGGTGCCCCGCCTGTTCTGACTGTAGCTGTAGGTGCCATCCCGGCAGACGGCGGACGCGCCCGCGGGCGTACTCCTCTGCGGGGCCTGTCTCGACCTAGCTGCCGGCTGCGACGGCTTCGAGGTTAATCCGTAAGACGTAGCGCGGGGCGTCGCGTACGGAGTGGGACTGGGCGAAACACTCTCGACTGCGGCGGCGCTCGGGCGAGAAGTCTGGTTAGATTGATCTTTCTTTTCGGCGAGCGAGCCAATGAAGCCCAGAAAGAGGAAGCAGGCTACGGCTATGAGCCAGTTCCTCCTCTTGTTATTCGGCCTGGACAGCGAGTAAGACGTCAGGGCCTGGGGCAGGTAATCGCCGCACCTGAGGCAGCGTGCTTCAGTGCCGCGGTTGACGTTACCGCAACGGGGGCATTGGGTGGACATGGGTGGGTGCCTTTCAGTTGTCTCTGACTAGAGAGTGGGTGTGACTGGAATTCCTTATGAGGTTCCTTTCGGCGCGAGTAAGGGAGATGCGTCATTCGAGGTCTACTTCGTCGGGAAGGAGGTGTCAGGTAGGGGGAGGCGGGCGGCCCTCGCAACCGCCCGCCTTCCCGGTCTCGACTCGTCTCACCACAGGGGGAGCAAGTGAGGGCGCGCAATATATCCGCTGAAGGCTAAACTGTCAACGCCCGATGGGCATCCAAAGTCTTATGGAGTTGAATGTCTGTCCCGCCTGCGGCAGAGCTTATAAGGCGGCGGCTGCCAGTTGCCCCCGGTGTCACAGACCGTCGGGGGCCTACCAGTGGGATCAGGAGAGCGGCGCGAACGTGGGATGCCTGCTGCTTCTCGTCCTCCTGGCGCTCACCTTGGTCCTGTCACCTTTACTCCTGCTGTCCAGCTTCCTAATCCGATAAATGGTTACTGCGCCTTGCCCATACAGCCAGAGGAAGTAGTGCGGGGCCGCGTCAGCGGGAGCGTCACGGACGTACCCAAAGCTGAAGGGGGCTTAGCCGTTCAGAGGATGCGGACCACTTGAATGCAAGGCGCGTAACTATCGTTCACCAAGGAATGCTGCTTTGGCTGGAGTTTATGGCGGCGAAAATTCGTCCGTCCATTGTTCGCCCCTTCTTATGAGCACTGAAATGGGCCAGAAATAAAGCGCCTACAACCGATTGAAAACTACTCTTCGCCGCGCACAAAATGTAGCGCCCAACTCTCAAAATTTCCGGATGAACAATCTGATCTGAGTACCCCATCTCTCACGGCCGGGATCCACATTTATATTGCAATCGTTCTGCGCGAGTGATATTAGGCGGCCTGCAAGCCAAGGCATCGATGCGCTAGTACCGGGGATGCTGTCATCAATCCTCCTCCCCGTACTGTCTGTTGGTTGTGTCACCCGACCGGGCAAGGAAGGCCGTCCTCATGCAGAAGAACCTTCTTTATTACGGCGACAACCTCGACGTCATGCGCCGGCACATGCGGGACGAGACCGTGGACCTCTGCTACATCGACCCGCCCTTCAACTCCAAACGAAATTACAATCAGATTTATAACAATATCGGTCACGAGGACCGGGCGCAGGCCCAGGCCTTCGTAGACACGTGGACCTGGGACGACCATGCCAACGATTGCCTGACTCAAATACTCACGAACGTCAACGGGGTGCAGACGAGACAATCTATCGACTTGGTGCGGGGGCTCGATTCGGTTCTGGGCAGGGGCAGTCTCTTTGCCTACCTAGTTAACATGACAGTCCGCGTTGCGGAGATTCGGCGCGTGCTGAAACCTACGGGCAGCTTCTACCTACACTGCGATCCAACGGCCTCCCACTACCTGAAACTCATTTGCGACGCGATATTCGTCCCGCAGGGAGGGGACTATAAAAACGAGGTCATCTGGAAGCGGCACAACGCCCGCAGCACGGATCAGAAATGGCCGCGCGTTCATGACGTGCTGCTCTATTACACGAAGGGTAAGAACTATTTCTTCAAGCCGATACAGATACCCGCCGACCAGGCGAAACTCCCGCACACGCTCATCACGGGGCCGGACGGCAAGAAATACCAGACCTATGAACTGACAGGCCCTGGCGTCACCCAGGAGGGCGAAAGTGGTAAGCCCTGGCGCGGATTCGACCCGTCAAAGATGGGGCGACACTGGGCCAACTCCCACGCCGCCATGGATGAGTGGGATGCGGCGGGCCTGATTCATTGGCCCAAAAAGAATGGATTCCCCCGGAGGAGGGCGGCCGAGCCGTTCGTCGAAGAAGAAAGAGTAGTCACACTGGGGGACATGTGGACGGACATTGACCGAATAAACCAGACGGCTAAAGAGCGCCTCGGTTATCCAACGCAAAAGCCAGAGGCGCTCCTTGAGCGAATCCTTAAAGCCAACAGTAGCGAAGGCGACGTCGTGCTAGATGCCTACTGCGGCTGCGGTACTACCGTCTCAGTCGCCCAGCGCCTGAAGAGACGCTGGATCGGCATCGACATAACCTACCAGTCCATCTCGCTCGTGCTCAGGCGTCTGGAAAAGGCCTTCGGCAAAAAGGTGATGAACGGCATTACGCTGAACGGCATACCACGCGACGTCGAGTCGGCCGTCGCCTTGGCGCATAAGAAAGACGACAGGGTGAGGAAGGAGTTCGAGAAGTGGGCCGTGCTCACCTACACGACCAACCGGGCGATCATCAACGACAAGAAGGGGGCGGACCGCGGGATTGACGGCACGGCCTACTTTATGACGGGCAAGAAGGACAACGCGAAGATAGTTTTCCAGGTCAAATCGGGGGGTGTGAAGCGTAGCGACGTCGCGACGCTACGAGGCGACATGGAGCGAGAGGGGGCGGCGATGGCGGTGCTGATAACTCTCGAAAAGCCGACCCACTCGATGATCGAGGAGGCTAAAGCGGCCGGCTCTTACCACCACGAGATGATGAACAGGAGTTACGACAGGATCCAGATCGTGACGGTCAAAGAGATCATAGAGCAGGAGAAACGCCTGGACGTGCCGACGAGTTTAGAAGTGCTCAAGGCAGCGCGAGCCGCGGCCACGAGCAGCCAGATGGATTTGGAATACAGCGCCGCGTAAATTAGAAGATACTGTCCAACTCAAAACTTGTGTTGGCTCACATCTTGTTTTGAGACTCCAGTCGTTTCTTAATACCTTTAGGTAGCCTCTTCCCGATGTACTGCGATGTAACTTTATCCTTGACTCGTGTGTAACTATACCAATAAGGGCCATGAAGCTTGCCGCGCGAGCACTTACAATTTTCTTTCCCACAGCGAATGCTCTCCAAGCGATAAGTCTTATTTTCGAGAGTCTGCTCGGCAACAGTTTGCTTTCGTGATGGTGGCTTTTCCACACGATCAGCTTCCTCAGCTTTTCTGATCAACTCATGTAGCCACTCGTCGAGCTTCCGAAGCTGGCCCAGGGAGAGCATGCGCATCGCATGTTTGATCTGCATCAAGCCCATTTAGTCAATGCCTATAAGTATGCGTCCGATAAGCACAAAAACAAAGTGATTGCTATCGAATATAAGATTTCTTATGTAACAAATAATCTTATATGTCAAGAAGTGTTACATAAGATTATCGGACTCGCAGAATACGCCCTTAGTCTATTCAAGTAATTGAGTATGAAGACGGTCGTTTATTCAATGGAAGGAGCAAATAATCCACAGCTAGTATGGTGCTTTAGAGCTACACATAAAGAACGTTATTTCTTTTGCCCAAAGAGATAGAGAGCTAGTAGGGCTAGACCTCCTGCAACTAACCACTGATTTGTATTCTGTTGGTTCTTCCGGCTCTCGAGAAAAGTATTTATCTGCGCTAGTGCCTGCCCCATGTTTTGCCGGTCGAATTCAATATACTGGATCGCATCACTGGATTGACCAAGAATACCCTTTTCGACCAAGGCTAGGACAGGCTTTCTGTAGCCGACCGCTGTTTGGAGATCATGCGAGAAGTTCTCAAAATTCCGACTATCTCTGGTCGCAATCGCGATCACAGCGTCCGCTGCGAGGATCGGGTGCGTAGGTCCTACGCTCCAGGTTGATGGCATCGTAGGCTGTTGTGAAGTCAGGACTGTAATCCCTTTCGCCTCTGCTTCGCGGGCGAGGCGACTGGCGACGTATAGGTCGGTGAGTCCGAGCGAGTACGAGATATAAATTTTCATCGTCGTTCCTCCATTGAGTCTTCACTGGAGACTTGTGCTCGGTCCTTTGCAACCACTTTGTTTAAGGCCATCTTAAAGGTTGTCAATGCATCTTCTGACGCACCGCTTTCCTCTGCCCATTTCATAATATCTTTAGTCTCAAACGGTGGCTGATAGTAGCGCCGGTGGTACTCGGGGAAGAATTGCTTCATAACATTCAAGTGCCGGTTGAGTTCTTCACAAACTCTTGTTTCATCCCAAATAGTGAAAAAATAAGGATTAGTATCTTGCTCGGTTAGGCGCTCGAAGTGGCTTTGCAAGTTCGTGCTGGGTATCGTACTACACACCAGAAGATACCCATTCGCGTGGTGATGAGCCACTATATCCGTAAAAGAGACGTCGTTTTGAAAATCGCTGGGCTGGACCGACTTTCCACTCTTGGCGTAGTGCTTACATTGTACGACCCATTTGAACTGGCGAATGAGGATGCCGTCATTGACGACCGTCGTAACGAGCAAGTCCCGTCCCTGGTCAGCTCCGCGACCCGAGTGCAGTACTGAAATGACAGTGGGATTGTGGGATTCGGACGAGATGGCTTGGTTATTCGGCGCGGGAACACATTTCGCCCGGAGAATGGTCGCGACTAACTTCTCGAACTCTTCGCTATTTAATGTGGCGAGATCAAGTGCAACCGCTTTTGTGGAATCATGATCATCCATGCGGAATCTACTTTTCCGTCTAATTACCCTCAGCATGAGGATAGTGCATTAAGTGCGCTTAACAAAACCGCGGCGCTGGCAGGCGAGAAAGCAAGATGGTTGCGAGCCTTGGGATCGAGTCCAAGGAGCGCGAAGGAGCGCCACCGCTTTCCCCGCAAGGGGGTGAACGCTTCAATTGAGTTCCTCGGCCAGCGCGACAATGATGCCCGCGGGGCCTCGCATGTAGCAGAGTCTGTACGTATCCTCGAACTGGACCACCTCGCCAATGAGTTCGGCACCGTGGGCGCGCATGCGGGCCAGGGTGTCGTCGATGTCCTCGACTACGAACATTATCTGTCGGAGGCCCGGCGTGTTCGGCGGGGCGGCGGCCTGCTCGGCCCCGACGAGCTCCGGGTGGCGGAACTTCGTCAGCTCGACCCGCCCGTGGCCGTCCGGGGTCCGCATCATAGCGATGTCGACCTAGCAGGAACCATCTTTAGTCCGAGCACCCCTTAACGGGAGGTATTGCGAGCCCGTCGAGCAGCTGCTCTTACCAGATTAATTAAGCGCACTTTTGACTGGCTAGTTCTTGCGAAAAAGCGAACAGGCGCATCAGCCATGGTGGCCTCGCGCCTGTTTAATTCCGGTCAATGTCCTCACCCCATCAACCGGGAGACGGAAGGGTTCATCATCCGTCAGGTTGGTCGGAGAATAGTATTCCGATTCAAGTAACACAAACCGCATGGGCTCTGGTCATCCGTCACTTGTGGCGACCCCGCGTTCACGACGGATCAGAGCACCAAGTCTCCACTCGCCGCCGCCTTGCGCGGCCAGATGAAGGAAGATGAAACAGAAGAGGACGGCTGGCATGCCCTGATTCTGAACCGGCCATCCGCCCTGCGGCGCATGGAATTGCCAGTACGCGACCGCCATCGTCCCCGAAAGGATAAATGCAACCGGCCTGGTGAAAAGACCGAGCATAATTAAAATGCCGCCGAAGAACTCCAGCACCCCGCCGATGCCCGTCTGGGACATCAACGGCGGCGGGCTCGGCTCGCCCGGCATCCCACCGTACCAGCCGAAGAGGATCAGTCCGCCGGCCTGGAGGAAGAGGAAACCTGATACGACACGAAGCAAGAAGTACGTGATTTGTACGACTCGACTCATTTTCATTGACTACCCCCAAGGCCAAACAGAGACAGGGTCCTCATATTCTTTCCACCGTTGATAACCGTTTAGCTGTGCGATGTAGCCATAGGCTTGATCAATTCCGCGCCCTGGTTATAAGGATTGTTAATTGACGTACTGACCTTGTAGCCGACCATTTCTTTGCCCGGGTAAGGGCGCAGAATCTCTTTGACGAGATCCAGCTCCCGGGCGTCTTCGCCGAGCCACAGTTCGTAATCATCCGGGTGCAGGATGACGGGCATGCGGTCGTGGACGGGCCTGAGCACTTCGTTGGCTTCCGTAGTCAGGATGGTACAGGTCTCTAGCGCCTGACCATCAGCGTCTCTCCATTTCTCCCACAAGCCTGCGAACCCGAACGGATGCTCGTCACGCATGAGAAAGAAGTAGGGCTGCTTCCTGCCGCCGCTACGCTGCCACTCGTAGAAGCCGTCCGAGGGGATGATGCAGCGCCGACGCTTGAATGCCTCGCGGAACGAAGGCTTTTCGGTGATGGTCTCGCTGCGGGCGTTTATGAGCTTCGCTCCTATCGAGACGTCTTTGGCCCACGACGGAACCAGTCCCCATTTAAGCAGTGCCGCCTCGCTGCCCTCATCCGCCTGCCGGATATTCAGAATGTCCTGCGTTGGCGCGATGTTATAACGCGGCTCAATGTCAGGTATCTCACCAACCTGAAATTCTCTGGCCAGCGTTTTCGCCGGCGTGCGCTGCGCGAACCTTCCACACATATCTAGCTTTCTCCTTCTACCTTGCACAAAAAGTTATAGCTCAACTTCTGTGTAATGTGTTATACATTGTCCCACATACGAAATTAAGTATCAAATAAATTTTGGGGTAGGTTTGGCCCTCAGAGTATCAGATGGATCGCGCGGGTGACAGATCAGTCTCGGCTATCTACAGGGTAGATGATTCCACCGGGCTCGCTCGTCCGCTGTTCGAGTGCAGGCTGTCGGCAGGCTTCCCCTCCCTGGCCGACGAATATAGCGAAGAGCGAATTGATCTTAACCGTGACATGATCCTGCACCCGGACGCGACCTACTATGCGCGCATCAGCGGCGACTCGATGATCGGTGAAGGACTGTGGGACGGAAGTCTCGTGGCCTTCGACCGAGCACTCACAGCTCTGGATGGCGATATCGTGGTCGCCTGCGTCGATAACTCCGACTTCTGCTGCAAAATCTACCGTGACGGCCATGACGATCACGGGCGCATCCGCCTGGAAGCTGCCAATCCCCTCTACGCCCCCATTCGCCCCTCAGCAGGCACAGAGTTTTACATTGTCGGGCTGGTGACCTTCTCTGTCCACTGGCATGCCAAGCGTTATGGGCGCCGTTTTCGCCTTAATCGACTGCAATAACTTCTACGTCTCCTGTGAGCAGGTCTTCGATCCCAGTTTGCGGCGACGGCCTGTCGTCGTGCTCTCCAATAATGACGGCTGCGTGGTGGCGCGTTCTCCCGAAGCAAAAGCCCTGGGGATCAGGATGGGCGTGCCGCTCTACCAGATTCAGCACCTGGTTGCTGTTCATGAGGTGCAGGTCTATTCGTCGAACTACGCTCTCTACGGCGACATGAGCCAGAGGGTGATGAATGTGCTGGAGCAATTCACTCCGAAGGTGGAGCGCTACTCCATTGATGAGGCATTTCTTGATCTGACGGGGTGCAAGTGTGAGTCTTATCGTGATCTGGGCGTAGAGATTAGAGACCGTGTCCTTCAGTGGACTGGTGTGCCGGTGACCATCGGCATTGCCGAGACGAAGACGCTGGCCAAGCTGGCAAATCACCTCGCGAAGAAATCGGCTAAGGCCGCCGGCGTACTCGACCTGACACATTCGAAGTATCAGGAAGTGGCACTGGAGCGCACGCCGGTGGAGGATATCTGGGGCATTGGACCTGCGTACGCCAGGCTCCTCCGTTCCAGCGGCATCAACAGTGCGCTTGCATTGCGCAATGTAGATACCCGGTGGGCGAGAAAGATGATGACCGTGGTTGGGGCGCGGATCGTGATGGAGCTGCGCGGGGTGAGCTGCCTCCCCCTGGAGAAATGCCCTCCCCCAAAGAAATCAATCGGGTGTACGAGGTCATTTCCCGCAGCCGTCAATGAGCTGGATGAGCTCCGGGAGCCGATGGCCGTCTATACGACCCGCGTAGCTGAAAGGCTCAGGCAGGCCGGGCTGGCTGCCAGCGCCATCTTCGTCTTAATCGAGACTAGCTCGCATGCTTCAGGACCCCAGCATGTCGGCGCTACCACAATCAAGATGATCTACCCGACGAATTCGACGCAGGAGCTTCTCCACCAGGCGCTCGAGGCGTTAGAGCGAATCTACAAGCCCGGATACGACTATCGGAGGGCGGGAATAATACTCCACGGGCTTGTGCCTGCCAACCAGCTTACCGGTAGACTGTTCTCGAATGAAGCCATGGAGAAGTTCAAACTGATAATGCCGGTGATGGACAGGCTGAACAGGAAGTACGGTAGAGATACGGTGCGCTTTGGTATTGCCCGTCCTAACGGTCGCTGGAGGACGAGAGCCGAGCGTAGCTCGCCTCATTACACGACGCGGCTGTCAGACGTGCCGACTCTTTACTGATCAATTATTCTTACCGCGGGATGATAATTTGTTGCTGATTCCGTCGCTCTTCTTGCCCGCTGGCAGCTTCTCAGGCAGGTCAAATTCGTCATCAATAAGATCATCCACAATTAAACCGGATGCTCTGGCATATTTAAGTAGAGTCAGTAGTGATGGTACACGTAACCCGCGCTCATACTTTGATACCTCCTCACGCGTGAGCTGATGTTCAAGTCCTAAGCGGCGGATCATGTCATCCTGCGAAAGATTAAGAGCATTCCGAATGTAAACTAACTTCGCAGCAAGACGCGCTGGCTTTTCGCGCGGGACCCGTCCCATCAGGCATTTCCTCCCGAAGAGACGTTCCCAGTAAAATTCCGCTTGTCATAGGGGCAAGATGCCCCTAATATTGCCCTGTACTCTGATTTCGCCGAGAGCTTTAGTTTCTTTTGCTCTGCGGCGACGATCATCACGCAGATCGTCGAATCACTTTAATCATCAATCATTGCCGTCGGAGCCCATTCGGTTAAGAAGATAGCAAAGAACCAAAGATGACAAAAGGCTGTAGTGCAGGCATATAAGTGAAGAAGTCGGCGAAGGACAGTGAGCGTGCTTCCAGGGATGGCACCGCGCCCGTATAGAGGGGCGAAGGGAGGGCATAATAATGAGGCCGGAGAACCCTAGCACGCCTCATGAAGGCGGGTCGAGAAAGGCAAGTATTATCCGACTTGTCCTGATTCTTATCATTGGGCTGACGGTGATCTCTATCGTGGCGATGCTCGCCATCTTTTTTCTTTCAGGTAAAAGCGATGCCGCGAAAGATGCCGCGAAAGAGGTGAACGTCAATATAACGACGCCATCGGCAACACCGTTTTCAACAAACGCACCGGTCATTCGCCAAGCCCCTCCGCCTTCGCCGGCGAAACCCGTCAAACAGCCGAGCATCCCTGCACCCCCGACCATCGGGACACCGGGCGGCGATACGAACGAACAGTCCGTCCCTAAACAGACACCACAGCCGTTGCCTTCAGAATCCCCGCCATAATAAAGTCGGCGCACCTACTAATCCTTTCTTCTTTTAAGCCTGTTAAGTCTAACTAAATATCTAACGCTAACCTGGTGTTGCATAACAGGAGAGAACCCCCCTTGGCTGACGAACTGCGCGAGGAAGATCCCCGAGACGTGACCGAGAGGACATGCAGGATTGTGATGGACGTCCGCGTCCGCGTCAGCCCGATCACGCCTGAGAATGTTGCGGGCTATTTCACTCCCGATGAAACCGGCGAAGGATTAACTTGGGAGTGGGCCGAGCGGCAGAACCGCCTACTGTCCGCCCTCATTGAAGACGAAGAGTCTTTGGATAAGTTTCTGGCCGGAGTAACGAGGTGCGCGCTAGAGCTGCTCGTCGACAGCAGACGAGTTGCGTGTAATCGGGCGGATGAGGAGGAAAATAGATTATTAGAGCGGGTCTTCTCCAGGATGGGCGGTGAAGACGCCCGTTACTTCAGAGAAGCCAAGCGGGAAGGATTACTGTCCGAAAACATCTACTTGGTCGATAAAGCTTTTCTGATTGATTGGAGAGGGGCGGATATCAAAGATGTCCGTGTAACCAAGTAGGTTACAAACGTTGAGGAGTCCAAATTGACTGAAGAATAGAGTCGCAAATCGCCACTAAAGGAGCCATCTAAAAGCCCCAAGCGAACCGGCTCCTAACCAGTTAGAGGCAAATTCAATTATGAGTACTGTGCAACCCGCCTCCGACGGGCAGCAGGATTCACCTCTTCGTCAGGCAGATCAAACTGCGGCCTTCAGATTTCTAGATTTCATTTTTGATAGTGTCAACAACGGCTTCGCCGAATTCCAATACTACAGTTCTGGCCGAAGACCTAAAAAAATAGATCAATCCACATATCTCAACCTGCCCTTAGATCATGAGCAAGTCTTAAACGAGGTCCTGAATCGCAACGGACAAAAGATGATTGCCGTCGGATTGGCGCCGCGGTGCAGAGTTCCCGCTAAGGGCCGTGCAGGGCGTAATCAAGATATTCTTCAGATAGGGTGTGTTTGGGCCAACCTAGATAATGCGCAGGCACCGGGCGGTGCAATTGATATCATTAGTCGAATAAAGGATTTTCCATTACGCCCGTCAGTAGTCGTGAATTCAGGTTATGGCTATCATGTATATTTTGTTTTTCATGAGTACCTACAAGCCGGAGGCTTACTTGTCTGGAGCAAACTGGTCGAGATGCTGAGAGCAGCACTCGGTGTAAATACAAGGGCAAATCTCAGTGACGTGATGAGGCTACCTGGGACATTAAACATAAAAGAAGCTCATCCAGTGCCGTGCGGAATCGTGGAAGAATATTCAAACTGGACCAGATACAGCAAGGAAGAGGTTGACGCAGCAATCCAGGAGAGCTTGAGACACACACAATCCGTGACTCCTTCTCTATCTATTGAAAACCTGCAACGGCGCAGCATTAGCCCCGATGTAATCGAAGCGATTATAACTGGTCGCGCAGGTACGAATGCCGGGTTTGATTACTATGGAGAGGCCGGGCGAGATTGCTGGATCGCTTCGGTCTTTCTGGAAAGAAACTTTGATGAGGAGGAGATCAAAACGATCTTTCGCTCTCATCCTAAAGGGTGCGGTAGCAATTGGGCCAGAAAAAAGGATGGTGAAAAATACCTTGAATTAACCCTAAGTAAAGCCGCTTCCAGACTGAGAGCGAAGGATGTTGGGCAAGAATATGATGAGAATATGTCTGAGAGCGCACTACCATCCGGGTATGTACTAAAAGACGGTTCAATCTGGTACAACCCGCCAGTGCTAGATACGGATAAAAAGCTACCCAAGTCGGTACTGGTGAGCAACTCTTGCATTCGTATCGCTGGCATTCAGGAGAACATAGATACGGGTGAGATTTCTTTATCTGTTGCTTTTAGCTATTTAGGGAAGACGCGCTTCATACCAATTTCCCGATCAGAGATGGCTGATTCCCGTAAACTGGTTGCTGCTATCGCGGGTGCCGGAGCGCCCATAACGTCAATCAATGCACGATTGGTTACAGCTTACTTAGCGGCCTATGAGCATGCGTTCGCTTCTTCAATTCCTCATAAGCAGATGACTACCCGCTTTGGTCGAGGTCGTGCAGGGGCTCAGTTCTTTTTCCCCGGGCTTTCGTCCACAATTGAATTTGCGCCTTCAAGTCCGGGAGACGCTGCGCTTCACAGAGCATATTCCTCACGACGCGGTACGCTCGGAGGCTGGCTTGATGTGATGCAGACATTAGCTGATGAGACTTTGATGATCCCACAGGTCGCTATCTTGGCGTCGCTCGTTCCACCGCTTCAGAGCAAGCTCCAAATCCCTAACTTTATTCTGGACATACACGGGAATAGCAGTACAGGCAAATCAACAACGCTTAAATTAGCCGCCTCGGTCTACGGCAGACCTTACGACCCGGATTCACTGGTCCTGCAATGGATGAACACACAAGTGGCGGTCGAGCAAGTAGCGGGATTATGTAGTGAGTTGCCGATTTATTTGGATGATGCTCAGCATTGCCCCGCAGAGTTGAAGAGATCACTGATCTACATGATTGCTAACGGCCGTGGTAAAGGCCGTGGCGCTCGGGGCAGAGGTGTCGGTGAAGTTACTACGTGGCACACAGTGGCTCTGTCGACTTCGGAGGAGCCGCTCCATGAATGCAGCCCACACGAGGGAGCTCGCGGCAGGATTCTTTCTATTGGCGGAATGACGCCTCCTTTCCGCCCTGGTATGGCAGCCTTAGTACAACCTCTTGAAAGAGCTGTTTCAACCTGTCACGGTCACGCCGGCGAAGCATACATTCGCCATCTTAATGGCTGGACTGAATTGGACTGGCAAAGATGGTACAAGCGCTACTGTGCTATCCGTGATGAGATGGTAAAAAGTAGCTCGTCGAATCTCATAGGGAGAGTGAGCGGATACATCGCTGCCATTCAACTCGCGGCGGAGGTAGCCTGTCCGCTCCTTGGCCTGCGATTCAAGGCTGATGTGGTGGGCGCCTGGTTGATGTTGCATCTCGACGAGCAACACAGGAACCAGAATCTTATTCTCCAAGCCCTGAGCATTCTGGCTGACTATTACGTAACTAACATCAACCACTTTGCCGGCGACGGCGGCTATGATCCTGAAAAACGTCTGCCCTTGCGCGGGCTATCGGAGAGGCAAAAGTACGTGGGCTTTCTCAGAAGCACGGTCGAGAGTATTTTCAAATCGCGAAAATGGAATACAACGACCGTGCTCAATAAGCTGACGGAGGCAGGCGCTCTCTACAAGACGGAAAAGGATCGACATACAAAGAAGGTGAGTATTGAAAAAGTAACTCACCGTATGATATGCGTGAAGTGGTCTGCTATCCTCCCAGAAGACGGAATATCCTGAAGAGTAATTCTAATAGCCAACCGGCCTCCTCGTGTCTGAGACATAATTCATACTTACTGATTTCTCTAAGACATGTTTTGGAATGGGTAAAGACGGGGACATAGTGGGAACACTCAATCGCTAGATGGCGAACCTTCTTCTTCTAAATCTAAGCCACTGATGAATATACCGAGCTTTCCCGGTTTCCCGGATAATATCTCACCGGCCTCAATTTCAAGCTATCTGGCCTATTTCTTATTTGGAAAAACATAATCCTCTTACTCAAACATTTCAGTATAAAAGACATCAGTAATTATACTAAATCCGGCAAACATTGAGCTTACGCTGTTTGGATTCCAAAAACTAATAACAATACAGTAGCAGATGGCTACCATCTTACTAACATTTAAGCGTCGCATTTACATGGAATTATAAGGAACGATTTTGGAAATATTACCTGAAAAGAAGGGATCTTACAGCTGTTGTGCGGAGGTGTTGATGCTTCTGAGGGAGTTAGAAAACTTTGGCAGCTTAGGACCGAGCTATTCAACCAGACATCTGGTTACAGGTATCCAGCAGGTGAGTCAACAGGCATCTATCGTCAAGATCTATCCGTGAGTCTCTGCATCGCTTCGGCCATCGACTTTATGGTTTCCCGCATTGATGCCAGCTCAACTTCATAACGCTTGATAACATCATCGCGAATTACATCTTTGGTTTTCTCCCCCTCACCGTCGCGCGCCGCCCTGATCTCTTGGTTCTTCCTCGTCCACGCTTCAGTCGCGTCAAATATGGTGGGGTGGGAGATGTATTCTGATTCAAAAACTTCTTCACTGTCAGCCGCCATTTCAGCAGACTGTGCTGCTGAGAAGCCGAGATCGAATCGAAGCCAGTCGCCGTACATCGCGCGAATGAAATGTGGGTTGAAATGAATGCCCAGAGGGACTCCGTCAAAATCGAGGTGAAGCTGTGCTTTTGTGGTAAACCAAGTGTAAAAATGATCATGATCATTGAATGAGGTACACAAGCCATTCCGGGCGCAGCACAGAAAGAATTGACCTTCTGTCTGCTGCCTACGTGCCTCCCTAACAGCAAGTGGCTGCTCGTCGGCCGATATGCCGCTAATGTACGGATAAACCTTCTTGTAAAATGTCCATAACGCATCGATTAAATCTTTGTGGGTGTCGCTATGTTCTTTCATGTTCAACCGATGACGAATACCTTTACCGTTTTTCGATGTCGGCCATAGAAATGTGACGGACTTGGGAGAGGCGAATATGATGTTCACACCCAGTTTGCAGTCGCGAATGGATTGCTGCCTCACGCCTATGAAACGTAGAGTCAGTAGAGTCACGTAGAACAGGCATAGGTTAAGATTTCGTCGCGCTTCCAGGCCTAGAGTCCCGCCCGGCTTATTCTTAAAACTGCCTTCACTTACAATCTGGTGGAACTCTAACTTCAGGCGTTGTATCTGCCCGTTGAGCCAAGCTCGGTCAAAGGTTTTCTTCTTCAGTTCTTTTCGCTTTTCTTTTGATCCCTCGTCCAGCGTAATCGTATATTCATCCAAAAACAGCTTTCTCAAGTATAGGAATCCGTTGAAAGCGGCGACCGCAGCTAGCCCGCTTATAAAATGTCCGAAGGTAGACGTATCAAAGTCTACCTCCTTGCGATCCGACACGATCCTCAAGCCACGACTTCGGTAGCAATCAATTAGCGGATTATATAGTTCCGTTATATGAGTACCATCGACTTCAATTTCCCTGGCTTGTAGCTTTAAGAGTTCCCTGACGTCTGTAACCTGTATAGACAACTCGCGGAAAATATAGCCGAGACCGAAAAGTATGTTTTTTAGATAATTCTCAATCGTTTCTTCTGAGTGTCGAAGTAGTTCGAGGTCATACTTGGTCTTTGCGAGCCTAAAAATCTCTCCACCGGACTGAAAGCCATTCCGTGCCCTATCGATGTATGTCCCTACCTGGCTCCGAAGCGGCTCTGGGAGGTCCTCCAAAGACAAAGTAGATTTCGTCTTTTCATCGATTGCGTACCCTAGGTAGTCTCGTACTTGCGACCTGAATTTAATGAAAGAGGCTATGAGGTCATTCCAACTTCTTCGTGGGTTGTCTGACCGAATTGATAAATAAACTAGGTTTGATTTTCCCTCAAGTAATGATTTGATGTCGGATACGTCATGTGCGTTAGACACTCTCAGGAGGACCAATCCCAGGGCGAGGCCGCGGCCCGTCAGCGGGAGGGCGGCTCTACGTCGTATATACTCGTCTTCAGGTGTTCCTCGTAAGCTTCGGCCGTTTACCCTCGGGAGAAGAAACCAAACTTCTCGAAGGTGCTGTGGCACAAATTCTTCAAGAACTACAGGCTTTGGTTCCTCGTCACCCTTCGCCTCTCCGGGCCATGGAAGGTTCCTGATCAGCTTTTTGAGACGAGAAATGTGCTGACCTTTATATTTCTCAGTACCGGACTGCGCTTCAATGTGATCAATGAAGTTAGGGTACAGATGTTGTGAATCGGCACAGACATACAATATGGGTAACTTCTCGGGTGTAGTGCCCAGAGCTGTAGCATAACTCGCCAGTACCACATTTACCTGTTTAAGGTCGGCTCCTAACCGCAGCGTCGGGTTGTGCTGATGCTGCTCTCTGCACAAGTCGATAAAGGGCCTGCTTAAATCAAAATTGCTCATACATCATCCTTATATATCCCATCACTCATGAGCATCGGCTGCCCGTAATACTCGCTCGCCACGTATGTTTAGGGTGGCACGATAACAGAGAGGTGTGCACGGGGTGTATAATGTGCCCTAAACTTCTGGCAGGAGAGGGCTTATATGGTGGATTCATATTTAGCGCTGGGAAACCGCTCTGATCGATTAAAGGAGATGATAAAGACCGGCGACCGAGAAGGGATTGAGCGGATGAGGTTCGGCGAGATCATCTACTACTTGCGGAATCGCAGATCCTGCGGCTTATCACAAGGGCAGGCCGCTGAAATAGCCGGTATTGAGCGCACGGAATGGAATAGGATCGAGAACGGGTTCGTCCGCCCGTTACCGGCTACCGTCGAGGAGATGGCAAAGGCGTTGGATGTAGAGCCCGCAATCCTGTTCGTGCTAGCCGGTCATAAAGTGCCAGAAGAACACTGCCTCTATGACAGGGAATACGCCCATCGAAAGCTCAACAAAGCTCTGGACCTATCTCATTCGAGGGCAGAGTTCCTAATCTACATGGACTCGTTGTGGAAGGAATGCGAGGAAATACTGATGATCGCGGAGTTGGGTAAATTGCCCAGGCAAGTACCCTACCGCCCAACGTACTCAGAACTTATAGCCAACGCGTTGGAG